>ENA-ORBV01004155-ORBV01004155.1-microbial-mat-metagenome-genome-assembly--contig:-NODE-4155-length-28179-cov-5.000356_pt1 | contig 28179 bp, 31 predicted proteins | sample MGYA00237777_ERZ505514 | MGnify/ENA primary metagenome ERZ505514 (study PRJEB26160, sample SAMN06269048) | microbial mat metagenome | isolation source: Oligotrophic lake microbial mat | place...
CGGAAGTCGTGACGACACCGGCCCTCCCGGCCACGGACAACGCCGGTGTCGTCACGACTTCCGACGGGTCTGCGAATTCTTTGCTGGGATTGGCGACGATGTCTTTCTTCTTGTCGACAGTCATTATTGGCCTCCTGCGGCGATTTCTGTGCAGGTATAATGCCGCTAAGAGCAATATGTTCCTTCCGCTCAACGGTCCCTCGGTGTCGTACCCGCAGGCCGCACGCGCTCCTACAGGGCGGGCATCGCCTTTTTCGCCGGCGCGCCGAGAGCGATTGAGAACGTCAACCAGGCGTTCCAGCCATAGGGCCGGTTCTGGGCTGCGAACTCGTAGTAGGCCCGGGCGCTCAGCGTGCTGTCGCGGCCACCAAGGGAAAAGTCATAGCCGATCTGCGGCCCTACTCCCGCCACGCGCGACAGAAATGCGCCGAGGACCGCGCCAGGGCCGCCGTCACCGGTGATCTGGTTGTAGAAGTAGCCCGCGACCCCGGCATAGAACTTGTCACTGAGGTACTGGGAAGCCGACAGGTCGAGATGCAGGTCGACACCGGTCTGGTAGGCGGTGTTCGGATTCATGAAACTGTAGGTGAGGCCCAGAACGGCGGAGAACTCGTGGCCCTTCGCCTCGTCGAAGTAGGTGTAGCCTGCCCCGCCGTCGACCGCCCAGTAACCGAGTCCCGTCGTCGCCAGCCGCGATGGATCCTAGCCACCGACCGGAACGTTGGCCGCCGCGTAGGCCATGAAATTGTGGACGCCCATGGTCCATTTCTGGGTGGCACTCGGGGAGAGATCGCCCGCCGCCGTCATCGAATCCGAAAACGTCGTTCCCGGGTCGGCGGCCGCGTAGTTGCCCATCAGGAATGTCACGCTGAGCTCGAGTTGGCCGCCCAGCCCCGGCGTTGCCAGCGCATAGGTCGGCGTCACCGAGAGGAAATTCGACGACGTACTGAGACCGGATGTCACGTTGTTGCCGCGCGTGATGTTGAGCGTCGGGTGGGTGTTCGCAGTGGCGTAGTAGTAGCTCGTCTCGACCGTGAGGCCGAGGGCCACCGGCACAGCGGCCTGGGCGGCAAAGGAGCCGGGCAGCCAGAAGCTGGAGCCGCCCTCGTCGGCCCGCACTTCGAGGGCGGACACAGACACGAAGACGGCCGTCGCGAGGCCCGCGACGGCCGCTTTCATTCCCTTGAGTCGCAGCAGGCTACTTGTCGAGCCAGAAGGTGTCGAGCCGCACGACGTCGTAAATGCCGAAGTAATCCTTCGGATTGTGGCCCTTCACATAGTTGTACCAGCCGTCGTTGATCTTCTCCCACGACATCGGCAGCAGCGGGGGATCTTCCTCCATGATGGCCTCGGCCTGGCGGATCAGGTCGAGACGCTTCTTGGGGTCGACCTCACGGTCGATCTGCGGCAGCAGTGCCAGGAACTTCGGATTCTCCCAGCCGGAGTAGTTCTGCGGACCGCCCTTGCCGTACCAGGCATTGAAGTAGTCGGACGGGTCGAGCAGGGTCGACACGATGGCGCCGACGGCGAGGTCGAACTTGCCGGTGCGGACGTCGTCGAACCACACCGATTCGACGGCGGTGCGGATGTTGCTCTGGACGTTGAGCGTCTGCTGCAGCATCGCCTGGATGGCCTGCGACCACAGTTTGAAGCTCGCGACCTCGCGCACCAGGTAGTCGAGCCCGGTGATGCCCTTCTCGTAGCCCGCCGCCTTCATCAGCGCCTTGGCCTCCTTGATCGAGGCGTCGGTGTTGGTCTGGTAGCCCAGCCGCTTGCTGAGTTCCGGCGTCGGCGTGGCGAACTCCGAGAACGGGTAGATGAAGCCGCCGACCATCATCGGCGCGATGTCCTTCACCACGTCGACCAGCACGGGCTTGTCGAGCACCAGATGGAAGGCACGGCGGACCCTCGGATCGTCCAGCGGCTTCTTCTTGTTGTTCATCCAGGTCGCCTGGATGACGCTCTGGTAGAAGTCGGTGCCGGACATGCCGGGCGTCGCCTTGACCTTGCGCAGCGAGCCCGGATCGAGCAGGCGGGCATAGTCGACGCGACCCGACAGCAGGGCGGAGCCGAGCTCGGGCGAGAACGGCAGCGCATGATAGAACTCGACGCCGTCGAGATAGGGCAGGCCCTTGTTCCAGTAGTTCTTGAACTTCTCCATCACCCAGATTTCGGCCTCGACGCGGCGCTGACTCTTGAACGGGCCGGTGCCGGGGATGTCGACGACTCGGCGCAGGTTGTAGCCGTTGTCCTCCAGCGTCTTCCGGCGCACGATGCCGTTCCAGCCGCTGGCAAGCGCACCCATGATGAAGGCGGGCGGCCTGGGCTCGGAGAGCTTGAACCGCACGGTATGCTTGTCGGGCGTGGTGATCTCGCTCACCGCCGCAAACAGCGTGCTGCGCGGGATGCTGATGCCCTGCGGCGGCTTGGCGATACGGTCGAAGGTGGCCTTCACGTCGTCCGAGGTCATCTCGGCGCCGTCATGGAACTGCACGTCCTTGCGCAGCATGAAGGTGTAGGTCTTGCCGTCCTTCGCGATCTCCCAGCTATGGGCGAGATCGGGAATGATGGTCGTGCCGCTGTTGCGCGGGTCGCGCCGGATCAGGTTGTCGAACATGCAACCCTGGCTGCCCAGGCTGTTGATCGTGCCCGACTGGTGGAAGTCGAAATGCGGCGGCCGGCTGGTGATGCCGTACTTCAGCACGCCCCCCGACTTGGCATTGGGCTCCGCGGCCTTGAGCTGGAACTTCGAGCCGTCGTACTCCATGGGCACGCCCTGCGCCCAGGCATGGAACGGCAGACCGAAGGCGCCGGCACCACTCATGGCGCCCACGGCCGCGGCGCCCTTGACGAAGCTTCGACGGTTTACGCCCTTACGCTTGGAATCTTTCTCCTGCATCGCACTTCCTCCCATTTGGTCTTTTGCAGACCGAGCACAGTATGCTCTGATGGCGTGTCCATCTTCTTTGTGGACCAAGGCTAACACGATAAAATCCAGGGAGTCGATGGCGTCGCAGACAATCCTCCAGGTCGATAACCTCCAGACCCATTTCTTCACCGCGGTCGGTACCGTGCGTGCGGTCGACGGCGTTTCCTATGACCTCAAAAGCGGCGAAACCCTCGGAGTCGTGGGCGAGTCCGGCTGCGGCAAGAGCGTGTCGGCGCTGTCGGTTTTGCGCCTGGTGGCAAACCCGCCCGGCCGCATCGTCGGCGGCGCCATCCGCTTCGAGGGCAAGAACCTGCTCGAACTCAGCGAGCCCGAGATGGAGCGCATCCGCGGCAACGAGATCTCGATGATCTTCCAGGAGCCGATGACTTCGCTCAATCCGCTGTTTACCATCGGCCGTCAGGTGAGCGAGGCGATCGCGCTGCACCAGGGCCTGTCGCGCAAGGAGGCGATGGACCGCGCCGTCGAAATGCTGCGCCGCGTCTACATCCCCGAGCCCGAGCGCCGCGTCCATGCCTACCCGCACCAGATGTCGGGCGGCATGCGCCAGCGCGTCATGATCGCCATGGCGCTGTCGTGCAATCCCAAGGTGCTGATCGCCGACGAGCCGACGACGGCGCTCGACGTCACCATCCAGGCCCAGATCCTCGACCTGATGCGCGAGCTGCAGGAGACCTACGGCACCGCCATCGTGCTGATCACCCACGATATGGGCGTGGTGGCCGAAAATGCCGACCGCGTCGTGGTGATGTATGCCGGCCGCAAGGTCGAAGAGGCTGCCGCCGCCGACTTGTTCGACAATCCCGGCCACCCCTACACCAAGGGCCTGCTGGGCTCGATCCCGCACCTCGACACCGCGGCGCAAAGCAACGGCGCGCGGGCCCGGCTGAACGAGATCAAGGGCATGGTGCCGTCGCTGTTCGACCTGCCGCCGGGCTGCAGCTTCGCGCCACGCTGCGGCTTCGCCACCGACCGCTGCCGCGGCGAGCAGCCGGTGCTGGAGGAACAGCGGCCCGGCCACTGGGTCGCCTGCTGGCATGCCGACCGCCTGCTGGGAGGCGCGTCATGACCGAGCCCCTGCTCGAAGTCTCCGGCCTGAAAAAACATTTCCCGATCCACAAGGGCGTGTTCAGCCGCGTCTCGGGCCACGTCTATGCCGTCGATGGCGTGTCGTTCAGCCTGAAGCGCGGCGAGACCCTGGGACTGGTCGGCGAAAGCGGCTGCGGCAAGTCGACGGTCGGCCGCACGCTTCTGAAACTGCTGGAGCCGACCGGCGGCACCATCCGCGTTGGCGGCGAGGACATCACCGGCCTCGATGCCCAGGGCATGCTGCCCTACCGACGGCGCATGCAGATGATCTACCAGGATCCCTACGCCTCGCTGAACCCGCGCATGACGGCGGGCGAGATCGTGGGCGAGCCGCTGATCATCCACGATGTCGGCACGCCTGCCGAACGCCGCCAGCGCGTCGCCTATTTGTTCGAGCGCGTGGGCCTCAGGCCCGCCGCCATGCTCTCCTACCCGCACGAATTCTCCGGCGGCCAGCGCCAGCGCATCGGCATCGCCCGTGCGCTCGCCTTGAGCCCCGACCTGATCGTCGGCGACGAGCCGGTGTCGGCCCTCGACGTCTCGATCCAGGCGCAGATCATCAACCTGCTGATCGACCTGCAGGAGGAGTTCAAGCTCTCCTATCTTTTCGTGGCCCACGACCTCGCCGTGGTCGAGCACATCAGCCACCGCGTCGCCGTCATGTACCTCGGCCGCATCGTCGAGATGACCGACAAGAAGAGCCTGTTCGAGATGCCGCTGCATCCCTACTCCGAGGCGCTGCTCTCGGCCGTGCCAATCCCCAAGTCGGGCATGCGCGGCCGCAAGCGCGTGATCCTGACCGGCGACGTGCCGAGCCCGATCAATCCGCCTTCAGGTTGTCACTTCCACACCCGCTGCCCCTACGCCATGGCGCGCTGCAAGGTCGACGTGCCGACGCTGACCGAGGTCAAGCCCGGCCACTGGGCGTCGTGCCACCTGCACGACGGCGGCGTGAAGTTTCCTCTGAACTCATAGGAGCGCGCCACTGATTAAACCGATCCGCGCAGCCGCGGATCGAGCATGTCGCGGATGCCGTCGCCCAGCAGGTTGAAGGCGAGCACGGTGAGCGTGATGGCGGCGCCCGGGAAGAACACCAGCCACCACGGCGGGATCAGGCCGGAGTTGAGCGCATCCGACAGCATGTTGCCCCAGGTCGGGTTGGGTGGCGGGATGCCGACGCCCAGGAACCCCAGCGACGCCTCGATGACGATGGCGACGCCGAGATGGGTGGTGGCGAGGATGAGATAGGGCGCCACGCATTGCGGCAGGATGTGGCGGAACATCAGGCGCTTGTGCGAGGCGCCGAGCCCGCGCGCCGCCTCGACGTACTGCATCTCCTTGAGCGACAGCACGACGGAGCGGATGACGCGGCCGCCGAACGGGATGCGCGTGACGGCAATGGCCACGATCACCGTGCCAAGCCCGCCGCCCAGTGCCATGGCAATCGCCATCGCCAATATCAGGTCGGGGAAGGATTGCAGGAATTCGATCAATCTCTGGCTGATCATGTCGAAGCGGCCGCCGAAATAACCGCAGGCCAGCCCCCACAGCGCGCCCAGGGTGGTGCCGAACAGCACCGCGCCGAAGGCCACGAGGAGCGAGGCCTGGCTGCCGTAGATCACGCGGGAGAGCGTATCGCGGCCGATCTGGTCGGTGCCGAACCAGTGCTTCTCGTCGGGCGGCTTCTGCATGGCGCGGAAGTCGGATTTGAGCGGCGGATAGGGCGCGATGACGGGCGCCGCCACCGACATGATGACGATGGCCGCGGCAATGCAGCCCCAGAAGGCCGAGAGCGGCGCCTTGCGGAAGAACCGCCGCACGGCCGTCATGACGTTCCGCAACCGCGAAGGCGCCACGGGCAAGATCGGATCGGTGGGATGGATGACGGTCATTGGGTGCGGCTCATTGGTAACGGATCCGCGGGTCCAGCAGGGCGATCGCGAGGTCGACCAGGATGTTCAGGCCGACGAACACCACGGCGTAGAGGAACACCAGGTTCTGCATGACGAAGACGTCGCGCTCGCTCACTGCGGTGAACATGGCGTAGCCCAGGCCCGGCGTGCCGAAGGCGCGCTCCACGGGGATCGAGCCCGCCAGCACCAGCCCCATCAGCACGCCCGACAGCGTGATCACCGGCAGCATGGCGTTGGGCAGCGCGTGCAGCGAGATCACCAGCCGGCCGTTCAATCCCTTGGCCCGCGCCGTCCGGACATAGTCTTCTCGAATCACTTCCAACAGGCTGGAGCGTGCCATGCGCGCGATGTAAGCCGCCTGGCCCAGGCCCAGCACGACTGCCGGCCCGATGATGAGCTGCAGGTTGGCCACGGGATCGACGAACAGCGAGGCCCCCGCCATCGGCGCGCGATAGCCGAACCAGAACAGCAGCCCGAGCACGATCAGCATGCCGATCCAGAAGCCCGGCACCGCGAGAAAGAGAATGCTGACGAAGCGCACGACGCTGTCTGCGATGCTGTTGGGCCGAAGCGCGCTCAAGATCGCCACCGGAATGCCGACCACCCACGAGATCAGCACCGAGAGCAGCGCGATCTCGGCGGTGAGCGGCCCCCGCCGCAGGATCATGTCGGCGACGCTTTCGGAGCGGAAGAACGAGCGGCCGAAGTTGCCCGCCAGGATGTCCTTCACCCAGGCAAAATACTGCACCCACAGCGGATCGCTGAGGCCGAGATCCTTCATGAAGTGGGCGCGCTGCTCCTCGGTGAGCTTGCTCATGCCCTCCGGGCCAAAGATCGCCACCAGCGGATCGCCCGGCAGGATGCGCATGACCACGAAGACCATGATCGACACGCCGACGATTGTGAGGGCCCCGAAGGCCAGCCGTCTCGCAATGTAACTATACAAGGGCCAGGCCCATCGACGCGTCTCCCGGGTGCGCGCCTCTGCGGGCGCTCGTTCCAGGCCGCATCATAGGGCGCCTCCGGGGAAGAAGGCGACTCTCAATGTCTCGTCATCGCGCTTCTGAAAAACTCACTCCCTCTGCCACAACCACTGGCCCGGCCGGCGCGGCAGTGTCCGCTGCCGGTCGGGCTCGGTCGCCGTCGGTTTGATGCGGCAGCGATTGCCGGCGTGAAGCAGATGAGACATCCGCAGCGTCACCTGATGACTCGCGACGGGGGACGCCACGAGCGACAGATGGTGATGCTCTTCCCTCGCTGGCCTGACCGCCATGGTCGATCCTCTCGGAACGCGGTGCCCCAACAGAACAACTCGACCGGAGGTCAAACGTTACTCCATGTGAATTATGTGAATGACGTGGATGATATGCGCGGCCCGCTAGGGCTGGGGCGAGCGCGCTCCGGCGCCGCAAAATCTGGCCGGCAACTCCGCCCGGACTCCGATCCAGCGCTCATGGGGGGAGATAGTGGATCGGGTCCGAGAGGAGGCCAGCCGATAGTGCCTGTTGTCGACCGGCAAGAACGTAATGCGCCAGCCGCCACCGGGTTGCGTCGCACCCCTCTACAGAAACACCGGTGGCTTGCCGCCGAGCAGAACGTGGCCCACCGCCTCGTAATGCGCGCTGCGCGACTGGATCTGCTGGCTGAGCGTGTGCATGTCGCGAAAACGGCGCTCGAAAGGGCTGCCGGGAAAGATGCCATCGACGCCGCAGGCCTTGTAGACGATATCCGCCGTCTCGATGGCGGTGTGGATGGCGTGGGTGCAGCCCAGCCGCACCTTTGCGCGATCGGCAATCGCCATCGGCGCCTCGGGCCGCGCGCGCTCAAAGAGCGTGCCGACGATATCGAGCAGATAGGCCCGCGCCGCGCCCAGCCGCGCCTCGGTGCGCGCCACCTCGGCCTGCACCGTCGGGCTGTCGGCCATGCGCCCGAGATTGCGCGGTGACTTTTTTGTGGCCAGTTCGACCAGCGCATCCAGCATGGCGCGCGCGATGCCCAGCGCCACGCCCGCCACGCCGACGGCATAGAGCCCGGCATGGGTGAAGGAATAGAGCGGCCCGGTCTCGCGCCGCAGCGCCGGATCCTCGCGCTGGCTGGAATAGGCCTCGGGAACGAACAAATCGTCGAACGTGTAGGAATCGGACGCCGTGCCGCGCAGCCCGATCGTGTCCCAGGTGTCGAGGAGCACCGCCTGTGACGCAGGCGCCAGCAGGATGCGCTGGCCCGGCCGGCCGTAGCTGTTGAGCCGCAGCGCGCCGCCGTTGTCTTCCTCGACCAGCGCATGCGCGCCCATCCAGTTGGCGGCACGGCAGCCGCTGGCGAAATCCCACCGGCCGCTGATCCGGTAGCCGCCCGGCACGGCGCGGGCGCGATGCTCGTTGGGCGGCCCCCAGCTCACGACGGTGTGCGGATCGCGCCAGATCTCGCGCGCCACGTCGAGCCCGATATAGGCGCCGACCAGCGCCGAGCTGTTGCCGACGAAGAGGTTCCACGCGACCGACGCATCGTGGCGCGCCACCTCCTCGACCACTTCCATATAGGTGCCCGGAGTCACCTCCTCGCCCCCGGCCGAGCGCGGCAGCAGCAGGCGAAAGAGCTTGGCGTCGTGCAGCGCCGACAACAGCGCGGGCGGCAGGCGGCGCGTGCGTTCGATATCTTCCGACGCGGCGGCGATCGCGGGGCCCAAGCGACGGGCGCCGGCGACTGGGTCGCTTACTAAATGATCGGCGCGCTCGAGACGGTCCATGCGCGGGCCTCTAGGGGAAGATGCCGGCGCATTGCGGCGGAGGTCGAGGCGAGAGTCAATGCGGTGACACGGGATCGCTCCTGGTCTGGTCTCCATCACCTTCTCGGGTCGGTCGTGTCGGTCTCCGCCGGAACGGCATTTTTCTCGAGCCCGCAGTTCCGGCAGGTGTGACGCCACCACAACCTCAGTCCATCTCTTGGGAAGGGCAGGAAGCGTTGGTGGCAGCGCGGACAGCGAAACTCATAGTAGCCGTAAGCCCCGATCGTCGCCCCGACGAAGCAGGCGCCGGCGATCCAAGGGTTAGGCCAGATCCGCAGGCTCACGCAGAAACCGATAATCATCACCCACAGCATGAACAAGCGCGCCCGGCGGTCGCCCCAGGCTTTGAAGTATCGGTCGGGCTCGCTCACTTGGGACTACACTTGCGCGGACTACACCTGCGGCGGATAGCGCTCGAACACTGGCAGTTCGTGGGCGCGCTCCATCCATCTGATCCGCTCGGCCACCTGGATCTGCACTTGCGCCGGAACCGCGTCAGGATCGTCGTAGGTCGCGCTCTGGATATCGATGATCCCCGGCAGTACCACCGCATTCTCGTAAAGGAGCCCGGTACCGCAGTTGGGGCAAAAATACCGCCGGCCATGCTCCGAGGATGCGTAGACCTTGGGCGTGCCCTTCGTCACTTTGACCGCGTCCTTCGGGTACATGGTCCAGCCAACCATCGGCGCACCGGCGTGGCGCCGACAGTCCGTGCAATGACACAGGGCGTGGGTGAGGACATCGCCTTCGGCCTGATAGCGTATTGCGCCGCAATGGCAGCCACCGGTAATCATCGTCATCTCTCCTCCGTCAGTGTTGCTGTGGGCTAGACAGCCAGGATCGGGCAGTTGTTGTGCATGATCGACAGTAGCTCAGGACGCCACGTGCTACACAACAGGCAAAGGGGAGTTGGGATGGCGGCTGCAGCGAGGGGGCTGATCTTTATCGTCTGCGCAGCTCTGCTGGTGCCCGGCCTGTTCGGCAAGACTTTCAGCGAGGCCGAGCGCTATAGCTACCTCGCCGACATCATGCCGGGCGACTGGGCCGCCACCAACGTGTGGCTCTACAGCACCGACTGCACGCTGGCCCGCGGTACCTGGCTGGCGCTGTGCGAGGACGGAAAGCTGGTGCCGATCGGCGAACGGGCGCTGGCCGACGATCCCGGCCATGCGCTGCTGCTCAATGGCTGGTCGGCAGCCACCGGCCGGCGCGCCACTCTCCCCGACGTGGCGCGGCTCAACACCCTCCTCAACACGCTGGGCCTGGTCACGCTCGCAGGCCTGCTGGTGGCGCTCCGCGTTTGGGGCGCGGCAGCGGCGCTCCTCGTGCTGGGGCCGGCGGAGTATCTCTTCTGGATGGGCACCTCGCCGCACTGGAGCTACATCGGCGTGGTGAGCCTGGCCGCCGTGTTGCCGCTCGCGCTGCTGGCGCGGGCCGAGGGACTGCTGGGGCGGCGGGCCTCCGTCGCCTGGATCGGCGCCGGACTCGTGTTCCTCGCCGGCGTCGCGCTGGTGCGCGAATCGATCGGCATCATGGGGTTGTTGATCTCGCTCGCCGCACTTTTCTGGTCGGGCGTGAGGGGCTGGTCGGGCGTGAAGGCGCCGCGCTCGCTGGCGAAGATCGCCGGGCTGCTCGTCGTTGCGTCGCTGTCGTTCATGGCGTTCGCAGCACCTCGCCTCGCGGTCGCGGCGCGCGATGCCTCATTCGACATGGCGGCGGCCGAACGGCTGGAACGCCACGGGCTTTCGCACACGCTCAATCTCGGCCTGGGCTTCGTCGAGAACAAGTTCGGCCTCATCTACGACGACGATTTCGGCTACGAGAGCGCGCGCAAGATCGTGCCGGACATCGTGCCCCTCTCGCCCGAGTATTTCCGGCTGATGTGGAAGCTTTACTTCGGATATATCGCCCAGGATCCACTCGAAGTGGCGCGCATCTATGCCGTCAAGGCGGGGCTGATGCTGGAGCGGCCGACGATCTATCCCGGCCCGCCCCTCGGTATCGTGATCGCCGTCGCGGTGCTGCATTTCCTCGTCCTGACCGCGTTCGGCTGGTGGCGGCGCATCGGCTTCAGCCAGGGCCTGGTCGCCTCGGCGGTGTCGCTCGCCTTCCTCGGCCTGTTCATCGCGCAAGGCATGGTGGCGCTGCCCAGCCACATGTACGTCGTGCCGGCCAATGCCTTCGTGCTGGTGCTGGCGGGCGTGATCACCGAATCAATCCTGCGCGCGCTGCTGTCTTGCAGTAGCCTTGTCCTCAACAGAGGGATGCGATCATGAAGACCGTCAGCCGCATCTACGACACCCATGCCGATGCCCGCGCGGCCGTGAGCGCGCTGGAAGCAGCCGGCGTGCCGGAGAAGGACATCAGCCTGGTCGCCAACAAGTGCGTCAGTGCCGAGTACGACGACGTCGATGCGGTCGACAGGTTCCCCGACGCGGCCACCGGCATCGGCCTCGGCACGGCGCTGGGCGGCGGCGCCGGACTGCTGGCCGGCCTCGGCATCCTGACCATTCCCGGCCTCGGGCTGGTGGTGGCGGCGGGCTGGCTGGCCAGCATCGCGGTCGGCGCGGCGGCCGGCGCAGCAGCCGGCGGCATCGTGGGCGCGCTGATCGACGCCGGCCTGTCGCGGGAGAACGCCGATGTCTATTCGGAGGCCGTGCGGCGCGGCTGCACCTTGGTGAGCGCGCGCGTGGCCGATCATGAGGTCGCCAGAATCCAGGCGACCCTCGACCACCACGGGCCGGTCGATCCGGTGCAGCGGGCCAGCGACTACCGCAAGGAGGGCTGGACCTGCTTCGATCCCAAGGCGCCGGCCTACACGCCGAGCGAGACCGAGATCGAGCATATCCGCCGCGGCGGGACGGCATGACCAAGAGGAGAAGGAGCCTGCTGCGACTCCTGGGCTATGCCTGGATCGTGGGCCTGACGACGCTGATCCTCGTGATCGCCGGCGTCGACTGGCTCTCCGACTTCCGCAATGGGCCGCGCATCGACTTCAGCCGATGGACCTACCTCGAACTGATCGCGTGCTTCGTGCCCGGCGTCGTGGCCATCGTGCTCGCGGGCCGGAGCGGCAAGCCCTCGCCTTGACGCTACGAACCCCCGCTGCCAGCATGGTTTTGACCCGCCTGTCGCGCGGCTGACACAGGCACCGGCTACAGGCTCGCGGTGACGAACGAGATGCGCCGCGAGATGCCATGATAAAGAATCCCTTCGTTCTGGCCGCCGTCCTGGTCTTCGCCGCCGGAGCGGTCGCGTGGGCGGCGGGCGGCGCCCATATCGTGGATGATTCCGAGGTCGTCGATCCCGACACCTGCCAGCTCGAGACCTGGGTGGCGGGCTTCGACGGCGGCGGCGGCTACGCCGACGCCACCAAGACCTGCACGCTGTCCTCCCTGCCCCGGCTCGAGTTCGGCCTGCAGTTCCAGCATTACTGGTATGGCAACACGATCGGCTCGGACCAGCTCCTCGGTCCGGCGCTGAAGGTCAACCTGGTCCCGCAGGACACCGGCGTCGGGCTCGGCCTCGGCTTCACTGGCGGCGTCAATCTGGCGACCGGCGAGTTCGTGTTGGGCTCGCTGATCGTGCCGGTGTCGATCCCGCTCGACGACAAGACGCGGATCAACCTCAACGCCGGCTGGCAGTTCTTCCGCGTCCTCGAGCCTCAGAACGGCCTCTTCTACGGCGCTCAGATCGAAACCAAGATCGGGTGGGAGGAAATCAGCCTGATGCTGGAAGTGTTCGGCCGGCAGCCGGGATTCACCGGCACGCAGATGGGCGTGCGCTGGCGGCCGAACGACGGGCCGCTCGAGTTCGATCTCCTGGCCGGCAGCTTCTTCGACACGGTGAACGCCAAATTCTTCACCGTCGGCGTCACCTTCCGCTACTAGCGGCAGCAGCCCGCGAGCGCGGTGCCGTCGGGCAGCGAAAGGAAGACGCGGAAGGGATCGTCCGCGCCGCTGGGTGCGGGACAGGCCTGGCGCGTGATCACCGCCACCAGTTCCGACGCACCGCCCGCGGCCCGGCCGCGCCATACGATCGTGCCCGGGCGCTGGTTGGCGATGGGCGTCGCCTTGCCGGCGAAGTCGCTGCCGCCTTTCAGCAAGGCGGGTTCGGGCGCGTCGAGGCGGGCCTTGCCGGGCCCGAGCGCCAGACTCCAGAACGGCTCGCTGCCGCCGCAGGCCAGCGTCGCTGGCACGGGCTGCGCCGACGCGGCCGTGCCGAGACTTGCCGCAACGACAAACGAAGCGACGCGCAGCATCATGTGCCGCAGAAGGTCTTGTAGCCGCTCTGGTCGCCGACCGGCGGCTCGGCATAGGCCTTGAACTCAGGCCGCTCCTCGAAGGGGCGCGCCAGCACCGTCATCATCTCCTCGAACGGCGCATAGTCGTCGCGCTCGATGGCGGCGGCGAGCACCGCCTCGACCCGGTGGTTGCGGGGAATATAGATGGGGTTCGTCGCATGCATCGCGGCCCGGCGGGTGGCCCCGTCCTGCGGTTCGGTTGCCAGGCGCTTGCGCCAGCGCACCGCCCAGGCATCGAAGACGGCGGGATCGAGGAACTGGTCGCGCACACCGGTGTCTGCGGCGGCATCGGCCGCCGCATCGCCGAGGCGACGGAAGGTGAGCGTGAAGTCGGCCTGATTCTCAGCCATCGCCTTCAGCAGATCCTCGGCCAGGGCCGCATCGCCGTCGTCCTCGGTGAAGAGACCGAGCTTGCGGCGGAGCCCGCTCAGCAAAGCGGCGGCATAGCGCGGCTGGAAGGTCGCCAGCACCTCGTTGGCGATGGCGAGAGCCGCCTCGCTGTCGTCGGCCAGCAGCGGCAACAGCGTCTCGCCGAAGCGCGCCAGGTTCCATGGCGCGATGCGCGGCTGGTTGGCGTAGGCGTAGCGGCCCTGGGTGTCGATCGAGCTGTAGACGGTGGCCGGATCGTAGGCGTTCATGAAGGCGCAGGGACCGTAGTCGATGGTTTCGCCCGCGATCGAGGTATTGTCGGTGTTCATGACGCCGTGGATGAAGCCGACCAGCAGCCATTGCGCGATGAGCCTGGCCTGGCGGTCGATCACCCGCTCGTAGAGCGCGCGATAGGGCTGGGCCTCGGCGCGGGCCTCGGAATAATGGCGGTCGATCACATGGTCGGCCAGCAGGCGGAGCGCCTCGACGTCGTCGCGGGCGGCGAAGAACTGAAACGTGCCGACGCGGATATGGCTCGACGCCACGCGCGTGAGCACCGCGCCCGGCAGCTCGGCCTCGCGCCACACCGGCTCGCCGGTGCTGACGGCGGCCAGCGACCGCGTGGTGGGAATGCCGAGCACGAACATCGCCTCGCTGACGAGGTATTCGCGCAGCACCGGACCAAGTGCTGCCCGGCCATCTCCACGGCGCGAGAACGGAGTCGGACCGGAACCCTTCAGCTGGATGTCGCGGCGCACGCCGTCGCGATCGACCACCTCGCCCAGCAAGATGGCGCGGCCGTCGCCGAGTTGCGGCGAGAAGCCGCCGAACTGGTGGCCGGCGTAGGCGAGCGCGATCGGCGTCGAGCCGGACGCCACGCGGTTGCCGGCCAGGATCTCGACGCCCTCGGGCGAGGCCAGCACGTCGGGATCGCGCCAGAGCTGGTGGGCCAGCGCATGGTTGAGTTTGAGCAGCCGCGGCGCCGCGACAGGCGTTGGCGCGAGGCGGGCGTAGAAGCGTTCGGGCAGGCGGGCGTAGCTGTTGTCGAACGGAAGGGAAAGACCGGAGTCGGTTGCCATGATGTCCCGTAAATGGTGTCGGCGACTATCCCATGCAACGGGTCGAGGGACCAGCCAGGGGGCCAGATGTGTGGCATACTCGAAGCGGAGGAGTTGCGGCGATGCGTGCCCTGATCGGACTTTGTTTGTTGCTGGCGATCGCCATCGCCTCGCCCGCCATCGCGGCGCCGATCGACGATGCCAATGCCGCCTACCAGCGCGGCAACTATGCCGCCGCCGAAAAGCTCCTGCTGCCGCTCGCCGAGGGCGGCAATGCCTACGCCCAGTACCGGCTCGGGCAGGTCTACGCCGAGGCGACCGGCGAACTCCGGAGCGTCGAGGAAGCCGCGAAGTGGTTCGAATCGGCGGCACTGCAGGGCCAGCCGCATGCCCAGTACAAGCTTGGCATCCTCTATGTGAACGGCAACGGCGTCTCGAAGGACTTCGTGCAGGCTTATATGTGGCTGAGCCTTAGCGCGCGCAGCATCGCCGGCAGCGGTTCCGAAGCCGTGCGGCAACGCGACCTGGTCGCGGCGCGGATGAGTTCCTCGCAGCTCGCCGATGCCAAGAAGCTGGTGCAGAGCTGGCGGCCGATGAAGTTCGAGACGGAAACACCTCCCCCGCGACGCTAGAAGGCAGCCTGGCTAGAAAGCATCGGGCCAGCGTTCAGTCAGCGCCGCCACCATGTCGTCCACTCTTGCAGCCACAAGACGCTCGCCCTTGAAGGCCGAGGCGCGCGTGGCGTCGCCGGTGGCGGCGGTCGTCTCGAAATCGCCCTCGGGTGCGAGGCGGTCCATCCGCACGCTGCGCGGGTCGAGCGCCAGCATCACCGAGGTCTCGCGCTCGTCGGCGTGGCCGCCGTCGCGATTGTCGAACAGCGGCTCGGCCTTCGCGCCGAGGAGCCGCATGTGCAGCACCGCGACCTCGCCCAGCTCGCCCGCCACCTCATCGAGCGGCCTCTCGGTCGAGACGCCGGTGTTGAGGATCGCGATCCGCCGCACGCCGTGGCCCAGAAGATTACCTAAAAGCTCACGCATCAGCGCCTTGAAGGTATCGGCGCGGAGATGCTGGCTGCCAGCAAAGGCGGTGAAGGCAGGATAGAAGCCGAAGCCCACGACCGGCGCCGCCACCACCGGCAACCGCTCGATCAGCCGCTGTGCCAGCGCCCGGGCCGTCAGCGCATCGGTCTTGAGCGGCAGGTGCGGACCATGCGCCTTGGATGCAGCCCCCACCGGCACCACGACGACGGCACCACCGTCGAAGCGCGCCTTGGCTTCCTGCCAGGTCAGATCTTCAAGCCACGCGCCGTGCCAATTCGTCATGATCGATGATTAGCACAGCTCAGGGACCCCACGGCAACGGCACGCGCTTCGGCGGCCGGCCGGGAGGGCCCGTGACGATCATCTTGCGCCAGCGCGCGTCGGGCGCCGAGTCATCGAGCACGACACGGCCACCCACCATCGCGACGCCGAGGTCGCGCCAGATCACGGCGAGGTCGACGGGCCGGGCGCTCACGACATAGCGGTCGATCAGGCGGCGCAAGGCCGGCGTTCCGATGGCGCGGTCGCAGATCGCCGCAAAGGCGTCGAGCGTCGCGCGTTGCGAGCCGTCGAGGCCGCTCCACAGCACACCGCCGAGACAATCCTCCAGCCCCTTGGCGCCGTCGGTGGCGCGCCGGATGTCGACGTCGGCCAGCAGCATGAAGATCGCGCCGCCCCAGTAGTTCTCGCGGCCCGACGCCTCGCCCAGCCCGCGGGCGAAGGCCGACGCGCCCTGCGGCATGTTCGTCACCCATTCGCGCCACACTTCTTCTTCGGTCTTCCAGCCGGCGCGGGCGCGGATGATCGGCTCGACGTAGGTGGCGGCGCCCTCCATGAACCAGGTGCTGCGACCGCGAATGAAGGCCATGCCGGTGTGGATCAGCTCATGCACCAGCACCCAGTCGTCGAACAGCCGGCGCTGGTCCATGTCGGCACCGACCTCGATCATCACCGTCGGGCCGCCACCGGGCACGGTGCGGCCATAGCCGATGCCGCGCCGCTTCGGCACCGGCACGAGGACCTGCAGCATCTGCGTGGCCGTAAAGCCTTGCCAGTAATTGGCCTCGGCCTCGGCCGTACGCCGCACCCAGTCCACAAGCTCGCTGCGCTGCCCCGCGCTAAAACCGTCGAGCAGGGCCAGCCGCAACACGCCCTGTCCCTTGATTGCTCCAGGGATTTCTCCAGGCCGCAAGGAGCCCGGCAGCGGCACGGCGAGGTCCTGAAGATCGAGACGACCCAGCACGGTGTAGCCCGCGAAGCGCGTGGTCGTGCCGGCCAGGCGCCAGGCGTCGCCGACCCGGGGCAGGCCTGATGCAAACACCAGACCCGGCGCGGCGGCCATGCGGATGTCGATGGTCGGCAGATGAGTGTAGCCGAAGGGTTCCAGCAGCCAGCCCGACAACAAGGAGATCACACCCTCGCCGCGCTGCTGCGCCTTGGGTGGCGAGTCGACGGCGCGGGCATAGCCGGTGAGATCGTAGCGATAGCGCGCCTCGACGAGACCATTCACCGGCTCGACCCGCCAGCCGCCCGGCGCAATCGGCTGCGAGGCGCCCGATCCGTCGCGGAACGACAGGACCTTGGAGACCATGAGATCGCCTTCGGCCTGGAAGGTGAGCGCACCCACTGAGCGGCAACGATAGACGATGTCGAGTTTCAGCCCGTCGCTTAGCGTGAGGTTGCCGTCGACGGTGCAGTCCTGTGCCCACGCAGGAGTGCAAAGCAGCATCGCGACAAGCAGCATCGTGCGGAACATGGCCGACGCTACCATGTACTAGGGTCGCCACGATGAGCACGGTCGTTCACGTTTTACGGCGCATGGGCGGCCGCGCCACGACGCTGCTGCCCTTCTCGCTGTTGCTCGGCCTGCTTTTCCAGGACTTCGCCGCCGCGATGCGGCCGCTGCTGATGCCGCTCGCGGTGATCCTGCTGATGCTGGCGCTGGCCCGCACCGACTGGTACCGGCTGCGCGAGCTCGTCAGGCGGCCAGGCCTCGCCGTCACCCTCTCGCTCCTGAACCTGATCGCCGTGCCGCTGATCGTCTGGCCGATCTGGCAATCGCTCGGCCTGTGGCCGGGCCTGATCGCGGCCCTCTGCCTCAGCGCCATGGCGCCCGGCATCATCTCGGCGGCCACGACGGCTACTTTTCTCAGGCTGGATTCGTCATTGGCGCTCCTGATCTCGCTGCTCACCAACTTCCTCGTGCCCTTCACCCTGCCGCCGCTGGCGCTGTGGCTGCTGGACCTCGACCTCAAGATCGGCCTGCTCGATCTCAGCCTGAGGCTTGCGGTGATCGTGGTGCTGGCGCTGGCCGGTGCGATCGCGATCCGCCGATGGCGGGGGCCGCGCATCGCGCAGGAGGGCGCGGCGCTCGATGGGCTGTCGGTCGTGGTCCTCATGATCTTCGCCATCCCCCTGATGGACGGTGTGGTGGCCCGCGCGATCGCCGAGCCGATCAAACTCGCGGGCTTCATCGCCGGCGCCTTCGGCGGCATGCTCCTCTGCAACCTTGTGATGGCCTTGGGCACGCTACCGTTCCTCGACCGCCGCACCGCGCTCACGGCGGGCTATTGCTCGGGCGGCCGGCACAATGCGCTCTTGATGGCGGTGCTGCCGGTCACGGCCGATCCCGACATCTTTCTGTTCATCGCCGCCGTGCAGTTCCCGATCTACCTGATGCCGACGTTGCTGCAGCCGCTTTATCGACGCTTGCTCAGGTCGGCATAGAAGGCGCTCAGCAGGTCGAGCACGTCGTAGACGGGCAAACCCAGCGCCGCTTCCAATGCCTTCTTGTAGGGTGGCAGGTTGGTGCACTCGAGCACGACGGTATCGACCTCGGGATGCTGCACGATGAGATCCCGCCCCGCCGCGATCACTTCACGCTCCACCACGTCGCGATCGAGCGTGAGACCGTTGCGCAGGAATGTGCCTGCGAACGAACTATCCTCGGGCAATCCCACGAACGGCGTGTCGCCTGAGGCACCGACCGCCTCGAAATGCGCCGGCGTCAGGTTCCTCGCCGAGGCGGTGATGACGCCGACTTTCTTTCCTTTCATCTGCTTGATATGCAGCAGCGCCGAGGTCGCGACCGGCACCGGCGACACGGCCGACAAGTCATCCTGGTAGAGCGCCAGGAAGCCGCAGCTCGTCGAGAGACCGACTGCGCCTTCGGCCGCCAGCGCTTCGGCGTTGGCCTTGAGCGCCGCCAGCACGCGCGGCCGGTCGGGATGCGTCGTCACCGCGTCCGCCGAGCCGATGCCCGCCATCCTGCGGAAGATCACCGGATAGTCGAACGAGGCCGCATTGCCGATGTCGCCCTCGATGCGCGGAAAGCGCGTGTCGAGCATCAGGATGCCGAGAGGGGAACGCTCAGACATTGCGCCGCGCGATCGCCTTGCCGGCCACGTAACCGAAGGTGAGGAAGGGACCGATGGTGGTGCCGGCGCCGACCGCCTTGGTGCCGATCGGGCTCGCCGCGGCGAGGCCGGCGCAGTAGAGCCCGCCGATCACGCTACGGTCGGGACGCAGCACCTGGCCGTGCCGGTTGGTGCGCGGGCCGCCCTTGGTGCCGAGGCTGACATAAAGGAAGGGCGCGGCATAAAACGGCCCGACCTCGATCATGCCCAGCGCCCGGTCCTTGGTATAGAAGCGCTCCCACAACGTCTCGCCGCGATGGAAGTCGCGGTCCACGCCCTCTGTCGACCAGCCGTTGAAGCGGTCGACCGTGGCGCGGAGTGCCGAAGGATCGAGATCGATCTCCCCGGCCAGCGCCTCGATCGTGTCGGCCTTGCGGATAAAACCCTTCTCCTTCGAACCGAAATGCATGGAGAGGGTCATCGCCTTGGCGTAGCGCGCGTCGAAGATGCGCCAGGCCGGCAGATGCAAATGCTTGCCGTCGGGCCCGCGTTCGTCGATCGCGACGCCGAGCGCCGGACTGCCCTCGCTCACGAACCGTTGGGCGTGCCTGTTCACCAGGATGACGTGCGGCGCATAGGTCTCGAGCAGCGGCTGGGCGTGGCGGCGACCTTCGTAGGTCGTGAAGGTGGCGGGCGAGATCAGCGCCTGGTCCATGTGCGCGAGCTCCGCCCCCGCTTCCGCCGCCATCACCTGACCGTCGCCGGTGTTGGTGTCCGGCGCGCCGGTGAGGTCGAGGCCCGGGAAATACTTCGTCATCAACTCAGCGTTCCAGTCGAAGCCGCCGGTCGCCAGAACGACTCCCCGCGCCGCCAGCATGGGGCGCTTCTGGCCGTCGATCATCACCTCGACACCCACCACCCCGTCGTTCTCCATCAGCAACCGCGTGACCGGCGCCTCGAGCCGGATCACGCAGCCCTTGTCGAGGCAACCGCGCGCCAGGCCCACGATCAGCGCATTACCGGCGCCGACGCGCGCCATCAGCAGCCGCCACACCAACGTCGGCGCCATGCCTAAGGCACCACGCACCGGATTCTTCAGCACGCCATCGACCAGCTCCTTGTAGGTGAAGAGCTGCGTCTTCACCGAGGGCCGCACGCGGTTCCACAGGCGGCCGAGCAGAAAGCGGCTGATCGGCCGGGTCGAGACCATGCGGCCGAACTTCTTGCCGCCCAGCGCCTCTGCATAGAGGTCGGGATGATTGACCAGTTCGAAGCGCAGCGGCGTCTCGTCCTCGAGGAACTTCAGCATCGGCGCCGACTGCTCGGCCAGCACCTGCCACAACTCCTCCTCGTCCTCCTGCCAGCCGGGCGGCGCGGCGCCTCTTATGTAGTCGAGAGTCTCCTCGGGCGAGTCCTCGATGCCGGCCGCCTTCATGTGATGATTGCCCGGCACCCAGGTGCCGGCGCCCGACATCGCCGTGGTGCCGCCCAGCCAACGCGACTTCTCCAGCACGACCACACGCGCGCCGTCATGCGCGGCGGCCAGCGCCGCCGACAGGCCGGCCGCGCCAGAGCCGACGACGATGACGTCGTAGTCCATTATTTCGGCGGCTCCGGCCACTTCTTCTGGGCGCCGCGTGCGTTCTCGAACCACCTGGAGAGTCGCATGACGCCGAGGTCGTCGAAGCGGTGGCCGGCGATCTGCAGGCCGATCGGCTTGCCCTCCTTCGTATAACCGCAGTTGATCGACGACGCCGGCTGTTCGCTCATGTTGTAGGGCATGGTGAAGGAGATGTGTTCCAGCGGACGGTTCACGTCGTTGGTCGGCGTCTCCCATTCCGCGTTGTAGGTCGGCACCGGCGAAACCGGCGAGAGCACGAAGTCGAAGGGCTGCGTCGCGCGAGTCGCGGCGGCGCGGATCGCCATGTAGTTGTTAACGCCCTTGATCACGGTGGCGCCCGAGACGTCGGCACCGCCGCGGCACCAGTCGGCAATGAACGGCAGCACCTTGGCTTGTCTCTCATGCGAGAGCGCGGAGAAATCGACCCAGCTCCGGACCCGCCAGAAGAGATCTTGCAGGTGCAGCATGTCCGGCGACAGAAAAGCCGGGACGGCCTCGATCTTTGCCCCGGCGTCGGCGAACAGCCTGGCCGCCGCCTCGATGGCCGCCTTGACCTCGGCATCGACCGGCAGGCCCGAGCCCGCGTCGAGATGCAGGCCGATTTTTAGGCCCTTGGGTTCGAGCGGACCGGCGCTCCAATCGATCGAGGCGGGCGGCAGGCTCATGTGATCGCGCGCGTCGGGCTTATAGAGCTCGGCCATCAGCAGCGCGGAGTCCGCGACCGTGCGCGTCATCGGGCCGACGGCGCGGCCGAAGAACGGCGGATCGACCGGCACGCGGCCGAGGCTGGGTTTCAGCGTGAAGATTCCGTTCCAGCAGGCCGGCAGCCGCACCGAGCCACCGATGTCGGTGCCGAGATGCAGCGGGCCATAGCCCGCGGCGGCCGCCGCACCGGCGCCGGCGCTGGAGCCGCCGGGATTCCAGGCGAGGTTCCACGGATTGCGCGTCAGCGGATGGAAGGAGCTGCGGCCCGAGGAGAGCATGCCGTAGTCGGGCATGGTGGTTTTGGCCAGGATCACCGCGCCCGCCTCGCGCACGCGGGCCGAAGCCGGCGCGTCGGCCGCGGCCGGCACCAGTTCCGTGGCGGCGGTGCCCACCGGCACGGGCACGCCTTTGGTGGCGATATTCTCCTTGATGGTGATCGGCACGCCGTCGAGCGCGCCCACGGGAGCGCCCTTCTGCCAGCGCTTCGTGGACTCACTGGCAGCCTTGCGCGCGCTGCCGAAGTCCGGCGCATAAAGCGCCTTCAGCTTCGGCTCCCACGCCTCGATGCGGGCGATCACGGCGTCGATGGCGTCGACCGGCGACAGCTTCTTGGATTTGTAGGCGGCGAGCAGTTCGCCGGCGGTCATGTCATGGATTTGGGTCATACGGACAACTTACACGGTTTTCCGTTTGAGATTCTCCTGCCCCGTCATCGGGGGAGGTGGCCTCGGCGCTGACCTCGACGACCTCTGGAGGTGCGATGTCCGCCGGAACGGCGGGTAAGTCCTTGATCGGTGCGGTGGATTCGGCTTCGGCGAGAGACTCCGGATGCGCGGCAGAAGCGGGCGTTTTGGCAATCCCCTTTGCCACCTGCCGCGCCTCGATCTCCATCTCGCGCAGGCGGATTTCGTGGGCGCGCTGTTCACGCCGTTCCTCGCGGGCCTCGGCGCGTGCGAGCTGGCCGTCTTCCAGCTTGAGCAGGAACATCAGCGCCCGGTCGTCGTGTGTCACCTGCTCGCCGATCTGCTTGCCGCGAAAGAAATACGGCCGCGACCTGGGCTCGCCCGCCCGCAGTTTCAGATCGTCGGCATTCTGCCGGTAACGCTCCGCGATGATGTCGTTGCAGCGCTTGCCGAAGGCTGGATATTTGACCCGCCAGCGCCGCGCCGTGCTCTCGTCGACGCCGACCCGGGCCGCCGCCTCGCGCAAGGTGGCGCAGCGGCGGAGTTGATTGGCGTAGCGTACCCGCAGGCGCCAGCCGCGCTGTGCTGGCATTGCCTGCTTCGCTGACGACGACGGACCGTCGAGCAACGCCCGCTCGATCGACTTGGGCGCGTTGGCGATGCGGTCGGCGCTTTCCTTCGCCTCCTGGGCTTCGCGCGCCTCGCGCGTTTCCTCGCGCGCCTTGGCCTCGATCTCAGCCAGGCTCATGCCGCGCATATGGGCGGGCGGGTGAAAATTACTGCCGTGGATCCGCATGTGATAAGCCGCCTCGGTCCAGCTGAGGCCCTCGACCGGCGGCGCCTCCACAGCTCCAAACGGGCGGTTTTGATCGTAAAAGGACATCTCTCTTCTCCTATCTTTTGGCCTTTTTAGGCCGAAAATCCTTATGAAAAGATATATAGGGAAGGATAGGATAGGAGTCAAGAGGCGTGAGCCCGCATCCATGAACGAGTTGAATTGTAGTTATAAAATAACTACAGTGTATGTATGCTCGAGCTACGGTTTGAATGGGACGCGAGAAAGTCAGCGAGCAACGCCAAAAAGCACAAGGTCACGTTCGAGGAGGCCCGTTCCGCCTTTGCCGATCCCAACGGCCTGGTGATCGACGATCCGGATCATTCAGAGGAAGAAGAGCGGTTCATCCTTCTGAGGCTTGAGCTACGCAGTGCGCCTGCTCGTGGTTTGTCACGTCTTCCGGGCGGATGTGGTTCACATCATCTCCGCCCGCAAGGCAACGCTGCGCGAGGCTTCAACCTATCGAAGGAACAGATGACCATGCGCAAAGAGTATGATTTCGCCAACGCCCGCAAGAATCCTCATGCCGCGCGACTGAAGAAGCAGGTCACGATCCGCCTCGACCCGGAGTCGATCGCCTACTTCAAGGCCGTGTCTTCCGAGGTCGGCATTCCCTATCAGAGTTTGATCAACCTCTACCTGCGAGACTGTGTGGCCGCCCGCCGCCGTCCCCGGCTCGACTGGCCGGCGGCGGCGTGACGCCCCGAGCCGGCTCGGCGCTCGCTCGCCACGCCATGACGGCGAAAGAGCATCGGCTCTTTCTAGGGACGGCCGATCTCGATCAGCGCGCGGCGCATGGGCTCGCTCGAGACGTGAAGCAAGCCGTGGTGCATGGGATCCCCCAACTCGAGGAGCATGAGAACGGCTCCCGTTACCGCGAGCGCGGAGACGAAGAAACTCGTGATCACCGTGGCATTGACGGGCGCGAACAGCCCGAAGCTGACGAAGATGAGAGCGAGCCAGAAGATCAGCACGAAGAGGAATTCCACGGGAACCGTGGTGCCGGGATTCTCCCACAACAGCCATCGTTCGGCGTAGATGTTGGCCGTGATGGCCAGCGCCTGCGCGTGCAGCGCAGGATGCCGCCGGTCGGCGGGCGATAGTGCCAAGGTAGCCTCGAGAAGCCCATCAAGCAGATCGGCGGTCTCCCGATTGGCGGTCGATGGCGTCGATGCGGGAAACAATTCCTCATTCTTCTTGGCCGCGTAGGCACGCAAGGCCGCACGCGCCGCATTCGCTTCCGGCCCGTAGATCCGCAGCACATGATCGAGATTGATGAGGTCGGAACTGAGCTTCTTCACGATCCCCGTATTGGCCGAGAAGGAACTGTTCGCCGACGACAGCATCAGGGCAAGCACCAGGGACGTCAGCGACGCCACGATACCGGCCGACAGCTTGACCGCCGTTGCCGACTCGTCGCTCAGGTGATGTTCCGGCAGGGCCCGCGCAATGAAGATGCCGATCAGGGAGCCGCCGAACATCGCGACAAAGGCGACCACGGATATATACAGATAAGAGCTACCGACCATCAGACCTCACACCAAACACCAATGGTGTAGCTCTACTCTCTTCGCGGGGCGTCCGCGCCGGGGATTGCGGTCATTTCACCTCAGGCGGCGGGCAGCAAACTCCTCCGTCAGGAAGGCTAGCCGAAAACCCTTGGGCATCACGCCCTGTGCCGGTCCCCGATGCGGCCAAACGCCGTGCATTGTCTGCGCTATCCTGCGGAGGATGAAGGATGGAGGACGGATGGTCGCCAGCGACAGCTTTGCCGAGTTCCTGCGCGAGCAGCTGGCGCCGCTCGGCCGCGTCACGCTGCGGCGCATGTTCGGCAAGACCGGCGCCTTCTGCGACGGGGTGATGTTCGGGATGGTGACCGACAACATGCTCTATCTGCGGCTCGACGACCGCAACCGGGCCGCTTTCGAGGAAGCCCTGTCCTCTCCGCTGCTCAGCTACGAGAAGAAGGGCAGCACCATCGACCTCGCCTTCTGTCGCGCGCCGGAGCGGCTGTTCGACGAACCCGACGAGCTTGTCGCGTGGGCGCGCCTGGCACTCGAGGCGGCGCGCCGGGTCGCGGCGAAGCGGAAACGCCTCACATCGCGCGCCGTCACATCGCGCGCATGAGGGCGGCGCCCTTGTCGAGCAGCGGCAGCACCTTCTCCTTGCCTTCGGGCGGCACGCCGAACACGACGCGATCGACGCCGGCGTCGCGGGCAGCCTTCAGCGCATCGCCGTTCATGCCGACCCCGAACAGCGTCACCGGCACATCCGCTTCGGCGCGGCCGGCCTCCTTCAGCATCGCACGGAACGGCGGCAGCATGGCGAGCGTGTCGCCGCCGCGGCCGCCGATCGGCATCCAGCCGTCGGCATAGGCCACGGCGCGGCGCGCGCCCTGCGGGAAGCCGCCGCCGACGATGATCGGCGGATGCGGCTTCTGCACCGGCTTGGGCCACTGCATCATCTCGTCGAACTTCACCATCTCGCCCGCATACTTCGGCTTCGAGTTCCCCCAGATCGCCTTCATCGCCTCGATGCGCTCGCGCATCAGCTTGAAGCGCGTACCGAACGCAGTGCCGTGGTCGGCCATCTCCTCCTCGTTCCAGCCGCCGCCGATGCCGAACAGCACGCGGCCGCCCGACAGGCGGTCGACGGTGGAGACCTCCTTGGCGGTGTGGATGGGATCGCGCTGGATCACCAGGCAGACGCCGGTGCCGAGCTTGATGGTCTTGGTGACGACCGCGGCGGCGCCCATCGCTACGAAGGGGTCGTAGGTGTCGTAGTACCATTTCGGCAGCTCGGCGCCGCCCGGCCACGGCGACTTGCGGCTGGTGGGAATGTGGCTGTGCTCCGGGAACCACAGCGATTCGAAGCCGCGCGCCTCGGCCTCGACGGCAAGCTCGTGCGGCTGGATCGCGTAGTCCGTCGAAAACATCGTGATGCCGATTTTCATGCTGAGTTCTCCGTTGTCGTTTGCGTTCGTCTACGAAGCCCTAGGCCGCTCCTGCACCGACATGCCCTGCACGACGGCACTGATGTCCAAAGGCTCCTCGACGAGGGTCTCGGCGTTCCACATGCTGCGCTCGATTTCCATGAAGTTGCCGTCGTAGACGTGGATCGCGGCGCTGATCCTGGAGAGCGGATTGACGACGGAATGGACGATGTCGGGGCCAAGAAGCGCCACGTCGCCGGCGCCCAGCGCCTCGCCACCTGCGGCCTCGATCTGGAACTTCGCCGGGTCGGGAACGCGGCGCCAGAATATGTTGTCCTCGCGGCCGGCATACATGCCGATCGCCGCCGACATGCGATGATTGTGCGGCAAGGTGATCTGCCGGGGCGCCCACAGCAGGTTGAGCACCGTCAGATCAGGCGATTTGTACAGCACCTGGACGCCCGCTTTGTCCGGTTCGCCGATGCCTCGGACAAGTGCTGCGGGATCGGAGATGGCGCGGGCCACGACCTCCTTCATGGGTTGGCGGGATCGCTCGGGCAGCGTTGCCCGAAGATCGGCGATGAACTGATCGAGGTCGAACATGGTTGATCTCCTGTCGGACAACAGTCGGCTATAGTCCCATCCCAACTCTCGTCGCACCAACTCTTGTCGCAAAGGTCAGCACACCATGAAGGCTGCATACATTCAACAATACGGCGGACCGGAAGTCCTGAAATATGGCGATCTTCCCGATCCCTCGCCCGGCCCCGGCCAGATCGTGGTCGATACCGTCGCCGCCAGCGTGAACGGCGCCGACTGGAAGGTGTGCGCCGGCGAATACAATCATCCGAGCTTCCCGGTGATCCTGGGCCGCGATTTCTCCGGCGTGGTCGGCGCGGTGGGCGCCGACATCAAGGACCTCAAGGTGGGCGACGAGGTGTTCGGCGTACTGGAAGCGGGCCGGGATGGCACCTATTGCGAAAAGATCGCCGTCGGTGCCGCCATCGTGGCCAAGAAGCCCGCGGCGCTCTCGCACGTCGATGCAACGGCGCTCGCCCTCACCGGCCTTACAGCCATCCGGGCGATCGAGGACTCGATCAAGCTGAAGGCCGGCGAGACGATCCTGATCCAGGGCGGCGCGGGCGGTGTCGCGAGCTTCGCCATCCAGCTCGCCAAGCATATCGGCGCCCGCGTGATCACCACCGCAAGTGCTGCCAACCACGCCTTGCTCAGCGTGCTCGGCGCCGATCAGGTGATCGACTACAACGCGACCGACTTCAGGAAGGTCGTGAGCAATATCGACGCGGTGTTCGACACCGTGGGAGGCGACGTCGCCCTGCAGTCCTTTGCCGTCCTGAAGCCCGGCGGACGGGCGGCCTTCATCGCCTCTGGCGCGCAGGCGCCCAAGCCCGAGCGCGGCGACGTCGTGTCCCTGCGGCCGGCCGTCGGCCGCGACCGGCCGGCGCTCGAGCGCGTCGCCGAGCTTTATCGGACAGGCGTCGTCAAGGCACCCCCGGTCAGGCTCTTCAAGTTGTCCGACGCCGCGGAAGCGGTCGGCATCAGCAAGGCGCGTCACCTGAAAGGCAAGCTGGTGTTCAAGGTGCGCTAGGTGCCCCTCATCTGACGGGGGGCACCTTGACCCGCTCGGCGATGAATTTGGTCAGCACCGGCGCCAGCAGCAGGACCGCGATCATGCGGACGGTCTGCATCGCCATCACGAAGGAGACGTCGCAGTTGGTCGAGGCGGCGATGATGGCGATCGAATCGGAACCGCCCGGGCTGGTGGCGAGATAGGCGGTGAGCGGATCGACGTCGGCCACAAGAACGAACAGCGCCGCGATGCCGCCGCAGATCGCGATCAGGAGCAAAGTGCAGACGAGAATGCGCGGCAGCGCGCGCGCGGCATGGACGAGCAGCGGCCGCGTGAAGCGCAGCCCGACGTTCCAGCCGACCAGCGCGTAGCTGGCGGCCAGCAGCCAGGTCGGCAGCTCGATCGTCATGAAGACGAAATGCGTGAGGCCAATGCCCACGACCATCGGCACCAGGAAGGCGCCGGCGGGAATTTTTAGGACACGCGCGACCAGCGGGCCCACGATGGCGAGCGCCAGCGTCTCGCCGAGCGGCAGCCAGTGGACCTCGGGAAACCACACGATTGCCGCCGCGCCATAGGACGAGCTCACGCCGAACATCCGCGCAACAAGGGCCGCGATCCCCGCCACCAGGAAGATGCGGAGATACTGCATCAGCGCCACCAGCCTGATGTCGGCGCCGTAGGACTCGGCCATGAAGGTCATGACCGAGGCGGCACCCGGGCTGATGCCCCACAGTGCCGTGGTGCCGGGCAGCATTTTTAGGCGCGTCATCAGCCAGCCCAGTCCGCAGCTCGCGGCCAGCACGGAGACGACGCCGGTCGTGAACAGCACCCAGTGGCTAAGGATGTCGCCCACGATCGAGAGCGGCACCATCTTGGCGATCAGGCAGCCGACGATGCCCTGGGCGACGGCAAAGATGGACACGGGAGTCCGCACCTGCCCGCCCCATGC
>ENA-ORBV01004156-ORBV01004156.1-microbial-mat-metagenome-genome-assembly--contig:-NODE-4156-length-28178-cov-5.267179_pt1 | contig 28178 bp, 22 predicted proteins | sample MGYA00237777_ERZ505514 | MGnify/ENA primary metagenome ERZ505514 (study PRJEB26160, sample SAMN06269048) | microbial mat metagenome | isolation source: Oligotrophic lake microbial mat | place...
TCCCGTCCGTCCGGGTAAACCCGGTAAACCAGCAATGGGAGAGGAGCGGGACGAGAACCAGAACCTGCCATGACACCGCGTAATTCTTCAAAGCTGGCAGTGGATGGGAAGTCAAGCTTGCGCACCAGAAGGCCGTAGGGCTTATTGCGCTGTTGGACCAGCTCAAGTAGCTTCTTCTTCATGTCGGCAGCGGGAATGCTCTCTTCAGACTTCACAAAGAGGTTGCTTGAGTAAGCAACGTATCCACCGAAAGTGCCCGGCAGACGGGCGTGGCCGTTGGTCGCTTTAGAATCGCGGGTTGGAATTCGAGTGGAAAGATAATTCTTAAGGTTGCCCTTCTCGATGAGAACGATGGGTTGGGACTTGACGCCCTCGAGGTCGATAGGGTAGTGGCCCATCAAGGTGCGGCCTTTGTAGATGGCCTGTGTAGGGTCATCGACAACAGTGAAAGATGAAGGCAGGATTCGCGAATTCAGCCGCCCTTCGAGATCTCCCATTGGGAGATTGATCGGTCGTCCAGGTTCTGCCACAGGCTTTCGATTTGCGGCAGCCTGGCTGCCAATGAGATCGGAGAAAAGCTGCGCGGAGGCTTCGGCTTCAAAAAGAACCGGGCCAGAATAGGTTTCGCCAACAGGAGCCTTGAGAAGTGCAGACAATTCCTCGGCAGTGCGCCGGATATCGGCTTCCATGGCAGCTTCGGAAGAGATTTGCGACTTGCCATTGAGAAAGAAGAAAGTATGGTTTCGGAGACGCATTCCGTCGGCAGCCTGACCGTTGGCTCGTGCTCTCACATAGTTGATCAGCTCGGTGTAGCGGAGCTCTGTGCCTTCGCTATTGGCGTAGTAGTAAATGTCACGCGAAGACTCGAAATCGACCGATGAAGTGTAGATGTCCGGGAAGGAGGTAAAGACCTTCGAGAGCTTGGCGATGCGAGTCTTCCACACGGTTTCATCGACGCTCCAAGCAGGAATCGGTTCGATCATCTTCAGCGGAGGAGCATCGGAGAAATCTGGAAGCTCTTCAGCCTGGGTGATGTTACGAAGCGCTGCCTTCTTACGGCCAATAGCTTCAATCGCCGTTTTGTAGGCACGATCGATAGCAAGCCAGAAGATCTGTCGCATCGCCGCAGAATTATTATCGAGCGGAAACTGTTCGGGGTCGAAGCGGGTACCCATGAAAAGTTCGGAGAAGATGTAGTTTGTGTTGTCAAACTTCTTGTCTCCGATTCTCAAACCTACCCGAGGTACGCGGAATACAGTTGGGCTTGCGCTGAAGAGCGCACCCAGACTGGCCGAAGCGCGGAAGGCTTGTGCGTCATCAAGGGCGCATTCCATGAAATAGATCGGTTGGCCACCAACAACACTCAGGGGGCGGGAGCGAGTCATCTCGTCCTGCATCGCCTTAAGTATTGGATCTGTCGTTTGGGCCAAAGCACGCTGGGCAAGAGCGCTGGCGGGGAGCAGAAGAGCAAAGTCGCGGCGGCGCATTAGATGACACCTCCAACGATGCTGGAACCGGTCGGGCGATCGAGAAAAGGCGGACGCTCTTGAGACCGTTCGCGGAGCGAAACTTCGATCTCACTCACCATCAAGGCAGGAGAAGAAGCAGAGACCGGAACCTGGCCTGATTCAGCGCCACAGTAGCCATTGAAGACGGTGGTCTCGTTGGATGTCTCAACAATTTTCGAGAAGCTCGTGAGAGGGGTACCGACAATATCGGCACCCCGAATCAGTTGATCGGGTTTGCCGTCGGGAAAGACTTTGTAGACCATGACCGGAAAAACGCTGAATGCCTGCAGGCCACGGCGGCTGGTGATTGTGAAGCCGCTCGACACCTCTTCAAAGTAGAGGCCATAGGGCTTGTTCTGCTTCTTGATCTCTGCGATCAGGAGCTTACGAAGGTCGGCACTGGAAACCGCTTTGGAACTTTCAACAACGAGGTTCGACTGGCGGGCTACGACTTCAGCACCCAATTGCTTGCGGCCGTGACCATTCGATACAGGGAAGCCATTGATTGGGGAGCGAGACATTAGGAAGTTCTCGAGTACGCCAGCTTTGACTACGCTAATTGGTTTGGTCTGAACTCCTTCATCGTCGAAGTTATACCAACCGTAAAGGTCGGTACCGGCGAGTTGGTGAAGGGTTGGGTCCATCTTGACGCTTAGAAAGTCTGGCAGAATTTTCTGACCGACCATCTTGGTAAAGGTTTGGCCTTCGCTGTCGTCCTTCTGACGATGGCCTTCGATGCGGTGACCAAAGATCTCGTGAAAGAAAACGCCGGCCGATTTGCCGGACATGATGGCGGGGCCGGTGAAGGGTTCAGCCAGTGGAGCTTTGAGCAGAGCCGAGAGCTTACGATAAACCTTCTCGACTGCCGCCTGAACTGCCTTTTCGTCCGGTAGCCGGCCCATGTCTTCGGCCTCGAAAGTTTCACTCGCCGCCAGGTTCATTCCATCGGCTGCTTTGCCGCGAGCGCTAATCAGAATGCGGGCGAACTGGCGACCATGCTGAAGCTTGGTTCCTTCTGTGCTGACCAGTGTCTTGACTTCGCGCTGACCAACGACAACCACGCTGCTTGCGAGCACTTCGGGCTTGTCGGCGAAGTATTGGTCCCATTTACGTACACGATCTTCCCAGAGCTTCTTTTCAAACTTCAAAGGAGGAACAACCTCATACTTTACAACTGCGGCTGAGGGTGAAAAATCGCCAGACTTATCGTCGCTTTCAAGCTTGACCTGCTGGTTGGTCTTGATATTGATCAGACGTTGCGCACCTCCGCGGTATACGCGATCTGTCTCAAGCCAGAGGCGTCGGCGGAGAGCGTTCGGTTCGTCTTCGAGGGGCATTGCGATAGCACCAGAAAACTGGGGCCGATCTCCGCGAATCTGACGGTAGTTATCGAGCTTTGCGTCGCCCAGCCGGATCGAGACATCCACTGCGCGGCTCTTGCCTGTCGATGTGCCCTGGAGAGTACCAAGAGTCGCTGTTACAGACATCGCCTCCTGTTCCACCATCTGGTAGGACATGAAGTAGGGAGCAGGTTCGGATTTCTTCAAGGCAGCGAAGTTCCGGTTTAACTCTTCATCCAGAATCTGGATCACTTTGGGCTGGGCCTGCAAGGCAAGCGAGAAGACAGGAAGGACTAGCAAAAAGCGGAAAAATACGAGCGAATTGTGCACAAACACACACTGAGCATAGCACGCGTACTCAATGTGTCCGCCTGTCTGAACCCAGCACAAATAGGATATGTTGGGGGTAATGAAACGCGTATTGATGCCAGTAGATTTTTCGCCCCGCGACGCTGCGGCAGCGCATTATGTGAAGCAACTGTATCAAAAGTCGCACTTTGAGACGATTCTGCTGCACGTGGTGCCACCTCCGGATTACGAGGCGGCTGTACTTGAAGCAGGTGGCCCTGTTCTTCAGGAACTGATGGACACCAGAAGAAATCTCGGGCTGGAACGGCTCAAGGCCACTTGCACCCGCGAATTGGAAGGGATGCCTGTCGAACGCGTCCTGCTTGAAGGATTCCCCAGTGAGCGGATCGTGCAGTACGCTGGCGAGCGGGAAGTGGATCTAATCGTTCTGCCCACTCATGGCTACGGTCCGTTCCGTCGCTTCCTTTTGGGAAGCGTGACATCCAAGGTTCTTCATGACGCGGAGTGCGCGGTACTGACCGGGGCGCACATGGAAGACCCGAAGCTGGAAGAGATTCACTTTTCAAAGATTGCGGCAGCGGTGGATTTGAGCGAGAGTTCCATAAAAGTAATTGCTGAGGCTAAGGCACTGGCTGAACGCATGGGGGCCAAGCTGATCGTGATGCACGCAATGACAGGGCTGAGCGGCCATGTTGGCTTCAACTTTGAAAAGGCGCACGAGTTGCACTTTGAATCGGCAGTGAAGGAGCGACTGACGGAACTTACCCAGGGAATGGAAGTCGAGATGCTGATTGAGACTGGCGATCCGGGTAAGGCGATTGCCTCGATGGTAAAGACATCAAAGACCGATCTGGTGGTAATTGCACGAAGCACCTCGCATGGGCTGGCCGCATTGCGCTCCTATACTTACGCAATCATTCGCGAAAGCGGAGTGCCTGTATTGAGTGTTTAGTGGGCTGAAACCAGGAGAACGCCGGCAAGCACCAGCGCTGTGCCGCAGAGTTGCATAAAGCTCACGCCTTCGTTCAGGAAAAGGTTTCCAAGCCAAATCGTAAAGACTGGGCCAACCGATGCGACGATGGACGTCCGGTTGGCCCCTATTCTTTTGATTGCCTCAGAGGTGAAGAAGATCGGGAGGATGGTTGAGAAGATGGCTAGGGCCCCGGCGATCCAGTAGATCCCCGCAGGTTGCTTGAGATCACTCACCGGATGGGTCAGGAGGAAATGCGCCGTGATGAAGCCGGAGGCGACGCTGACGACAATTCCTGTCAGGCGGATGCTGCCGATTCTATGGATCACGCTCCCCGAACCGACCAGATAGATGGCATAGGTAACTGAAGACACAAATACGAGTAAGGTGCCTTTCCAGACCACACCTGGCTGGGCGCTGAGTGAGAGGTCATTGTAGAAAACCAATGCGATTCCAAGCCAGGACAAGGCGAGTGCTCCATATTCGTAGGGCCGGATGGCGCGCTTGAACCAGACCGCGTTGAGCAGAAGTACGATGCCCGGGTAGGTGAAAAGAATCAGACGTTCCAGTGCAGCGGTGATGTACTGTAAGCCCCAGAAGTCGAAAAAGCTGGCGATATAGTAGCCGTTGAAGCCGAGCCAAACCAGAACCAGTTTGTCGCGTAATGAAAGAGGGTCGTTTTCACGATTGCCCTGCCAGGCCATGAGCAAAAAGACGGGAACCGAGAAAAGAACCCGTAGAGCAAGGATGGTAGTTGAGTCTATCGGCGCCAGCTGATAGGCAATTTTGATAAGAATGGATTTGACTGCGAAGCCAAGAGCGCCGAGGGCGGCGAAGGCGGAGCCGAGCCAAATACCCCGGGGCGTTGCCATAATCTATATATGAGTTTGCCACTACCGCAGATGCCCCTCACCGTTGAGGGTGCCGCTTTGCTTCATCAGATGTTCAGAATTACCTGGGGATCGTGGAGGAGCCTTGATGCCGCGACCAGAACGGAGTTGATCGATGAGCTGTGCGGAACGCTCGAACGGATGGGTGCCGGAACGGGCCTTTTCAGCATGTACGGGCACAAGGGTGACTTTATGCTGGTGCACTTCAGGAAAGGCTTTGAAGAACTCAATGCAACCGAGTGGGAGATTCGGAAGCTGAAGATCTGGGAATACTGCGAGCCAACAACATCTTATGTAAGCGTTGTGGAACTCGGCCTTTATGAAAGCACAGGCAAGGTATATGGTGGCTTGGCCGCTGAGGGAGTAACTCCCTACACCGAACCCTGGAAGAAATTTATCCACGAGACGCTCGAGAGGCAGAAGACAGCAATGGCACCTCGGCTCTACCCGGAAATTCCGCCTCACAAGTATTGCTGCTTCTATCCGATGGACCGGCTAAGAGGCGAATCGAAGAACTGGTATATGTTGCCTCTGGAAGAGCGTGCTGCACTGATGCACGAACACGGGCTGGTGGGGCGACGCTATGCAGGCGAAGTGAAGCAGATCATCTCAGGCTCGATAGGATTTGACGATTGGGAATGGGGTGTGGACTTGTTCTCCGACGATGCGCTTGTGTTCAAGAAGCTGATTTATGAGATGCGCTTTGATCCGGTAAGTGCGATGTATGCGCAGTTTGGGCCTTTTTATCTCGGACTTCGTTGCAACCTGGAGCGGGCGAAAGAACTCTTACAAGTATGAGGCGACGTGCATTTATTGCCGGTGGCGCGGCCTGGGCGGTAAATGCTCAGGACTGGCGACACTCTGAGGCGTTTCAGCGGCTTTATAACCTTGACTTCGAGCTGGCGATTCTCATGCTTGAGAAGCATTGCGCCAATGAGCCAGCCGAGCCGGACCACTACAACAATCTCGCCTACGCGATCCTCTACCGCACATTATTCAATGCCGATGCGCTGGATGGTGGAGTGGCGCTGAGCGTATCGGAGTTTCTTCACAAGGCCAAAGCACCAATGGCAAACCTTGATCGTCAAAGGTTTGAAGCGGCGTTATCAAAAGCCGAAGACGCGGCGAGAAAGCGTGGCGAGCGAGCAGATGCGATTTACGCTCTTGGGGTAAGTCAGACACACCGGGCCAATCTTGCTCTTCTGGTGGATAAAGAATGGCGTGCAGCCCTTAAAACTGGAGGCGAGGCCAGGAAGCTTCATGCCAAGGCACTTGAATTCGACAAGGGTTTTGTAGATGCAATGCTGGTGCCAAGCTTTCATGAGTACATTGTTGGAAGTCTACCGATTTATTTGAAGGCCCTTGGATTCCTGGTTGGGTTTTCAGGCGATAAGGCGAAAGGTCTCAAGGGACTGCGCACGGTTGCTCAATATGGAATGCGGGCCAAGCTCGAAGCGCAAATATTACTTGCACTGGTCGAAAATCGCGAAGAAAGACCCGCAGCGGCGATTGAGATCATGCGTGGCCTGGAGCGCGAGTTCCCGACGAATCATCTCTACCGCAAGGAATTGGCTACGCTGCTGATTGGGACCAAACGGAAAGACGAGGCCAAACGAGAGTTCGCCGAATTGGCCGACAGTCGATACCGTTTCCTAAAGCCAGCCCGGCTTGAAGCCTACAAGCTAGAATTTGAGGCAAAGTTGAGGGCGTGAGGCGCTGGCTATTTCTCACAATTGCCCTCATCGGATGCTCGAGCGGGCCTGGATCGACTCCGATGGAGCAAGACGGATTGGAATTAGTCGAGCAGCCGGTGAACGCTCCAGTGCTGTTTACGATGGATGCGATCGGGGCTCCACCCGAACTACTTTTACCCATCTTTGGCGAGTACAAGAAGACGCCACTTTTTTTACATGTCGTGTGGCGGACAAAGCAGGCACCCAAGACTTCAGACCTGAGCCAGTTTAGTGGCAAGAAGGTGAAGCAGTATTGGGACCCAATCGGCAAAACGCCCTCACTGGGAGGGCGCTTGCGTGTGAACGGCAGGTTAATTGAAATGGACCGGCTCGGGCTGCGAATGGCCTTGGCTCGCGCCGCAGCCTTCCCGCAGTAGGCTAGAAGTTCAGCTTGAGGGCAATCTGAAGACGCCGGGGCTGATTGATCTGATTGCGCCAGACACCGAAGTTGGGGTCCTGCAATGTTTGTGCGCCACCTACGCCGCCCCAGAGAGTGCGGTTGAAGGCGTTGAAGGCTTCTCCACGAAGGTTGAAGCGAATCTTCTCGGTGAGGTTAAAGTCCTTGGCAATCGAGAAATTCTCACTCAGATTCGGCAAGAAGCGGAAGTTGGGGTTAAAGCGGGTCATGTTACCCAGACGGTCGGTCGGCTGATCCGGGAAAGCCGAACGATTGATGTAGGGTTCCTTGAAAGGATCAAAGCGTTCGCCTGCTGGCTTGCTGCGCCAGCCTTCGTAGGTGGATACGGTTGCACGATTGGCGCCGGCGAAGATCGGGAAGCCGACCGTCGTACCGATGCCAACAGGAGTGCCTGAGCTATAGGTCTGAACACCGCCAAGGCGCCATCCGCCGATAACCGCATTGCTGAGGCCCCCGCCGGTCATGTATTTGCGCCCTTTGCCGAAGGGGAGTTCATAGACGTAGCTAAACTGCACGAATGACAGTCTTGTCGTTCAAGCTGTAGGCCATAGATAGACGCGGGCCGTAGCCACCAAACCATGTGTCCGATAGGCGGCGTCTACCTTCACGGCCTTCACCGGTGCCCGCAAAGACCAGCGCACCAAGGCGGCCATTGGCACCCGGATTGGGGCGAGTAGGATCAAAGTCGCTGAACTGATCATTGGCCGCGTAGGCGGAAACGTTGACGTCATAGCGAAGTCCGAAATTGACGGTGAGCTTGTTGTTGACGCGCCAATCGTCCTGGAAGTATCCACCGTAGTAGGGGAAGCGTTGGGCGACGTAGCGGGGAGTATGGATGTTGCCACTGACTGCACCACCCAGAACGAGGCTGGCAAAACCGGAGCCGGTGGCATTGGCAAGATCGCCAAGCTGGCCGGTAACACGGCGATTGAAGGAGGCCTGACCCATGATGTTCTGCTGACCGAAGCCGCTGTAGTTCACCATTTCATAGAGGCCACCCATCTTCATGGTGTGCTTGCCCTTGACCCAACTGAAGTCGTCGTTGAAGGAGTAGACGGCGTTATCCGAACCATTGTCGGAGGGGCCGCCCCAACTGGCGAAGTCGCCGATGGAGACATTGAGAAGGTTGTTGTTGCAATCGGGTACGTTGCCGAGGCAGACTGTGTCTTTCCAGGGCTTGGCTCCAACAGCGAGAGCACGATTGATTTCACGCCAGTCGTTTCCGCCGGCATAGAAACGGTTGATCTTGTTGGCTGAGATGGTCCAATCCCAACTCATACGGTATTGGCGGCTGATCGTATTATTGAAATTTCCGCCGTTGAGGAAGCCGGGTAGGCCGATGGGGCCATTGCCTCCAGGGGCCGAAGAACGGGTGTTGCGAGAGTAGTAGCCGCTCATCCGGTGCTTGTCGCTGATGACCTGGTCGCCACGCAAACTGAACTTATCCCACGGTGCCACCTCGCTGCCGGCCTGGATAAAGTTGTTGCGGACGTAGGCTGAAGTGCCGGGAGTGGTACCAGTTACGTTTGGAAGCGCGGTCTGTCCGATGGGGCTGAGGGCCTTGAACACATTGTCAAAGCGGGATTGCGGTATCTGGTTGTTGGGGAATTGGGTGCGCACGCCAGAGCCCCCAGTGGTGGGATCGAAGATCGGAATCTGTCGATTATTGTTATCGACCCAGTTGGTGAAGTTGCCGTCGTAGAATTCCTTGGGAGCAACGGAGAGGAAGCTGGGGTTTGCACCTGCACGGTTGCGGAAGCCTTCGTAGGAAGTGAAGAAGAAGCTGCGGTTTTTGCCGTTGTAGAGTTTGGGGATCGAGATCGGGCCGCCGAAGGTGCCGCCGAAATCGTGCTGCTTGTAAACCGGCTTCCTGGTGGCCTTGTTGTAGAAGCCAGCGTCGAGGGCGTCATTGCGAAGGAACTCGAAAAGATTACCGTGATACTCGTTGGAACCGGACTTTGAAACGAAGCTCATCTGGCCGCCTTGGGCGCGACCGTATTCGGCTTTGAAACCGTTCGATTCGACAGTAAACTCGCTGATCGCGTCGAGCGAAGGAGTGTTCATCGCGGCCCACTGTGTTTGCAGTGCGCGACCGGTGTTGGACGAAACGCCGTCGAGAGAAACGCCGTAAGTAGCTGCCTGGCCACCACCGATGGAGAAGTTGTTGTTGCCGTCGTTAGGGGCTTTGACTTCGGGCGCAAGAAGAGCCAGATCGAATGGAGACCGGAGCTGACCGCCTACGACGAGGGGGAGCTGGTCTACCAGACGATTGGCTACTGCGGTCTGAATGCGGGCATTCTCAGTCTGGACCTGGACGCCGGAGGCGATAATTTCCACCGACTGTTGCGTAGTGCCGACTTCGAGATTAATGTCGATACGAGCGGCACCTGAGGCGGTGACCGTGATGTCTTTGGCAATCGAGCTTTTAAAGCCCTGCTTTTCGACACGGATCGTGTAGGTGCCAACGTCAAGCGAGGGAAGAGTGTAGTCACCCGACGAGGACGAGGCACTCTTAATGATGGTGTTGGTTTCGATGCGGGTAGCAGTGATCTTGGCATCGGGAATGATGGCACCAGTTGAGTCTTTGACGACGCCGGTGATGGAACCGCGATCCTGTTGTGCACTCAGAAAGGCACAACAGGACATCGCGAGCAGAAGTAGACGGAACTTCATAAATTCTCCTTGGAGCAAAAGCTGTTGTGAAACATATCACATAAGTGACCAACAGTGACTTAGCCAAGGGATTTCACCTAACTGAAATTTTAGAAGCGGAAACGAAAACCGCCTGTACCCCAAAATCCTGGCGTCTGGTAGCCAGCTTCGTAGTACTTACGATTATTGATGTTTTCCAGACGTGTGAAGAGCTCAAGGGTATAACGGTCTCTCAGGGGGATGCGATACCGGGCGGCGATGTCGGCCTTACGTGGACCTTCGAAACGAAAGGCGCGGCTACCAGTGGATACAAAGAACGGCACCAGGTAGCTGGAGGCGTTGAAGTAATCGAAGGTGGCGTCAAAGTTCTTTGTGAAGAAGTAGGTGGCCGTCAGTGAATACGTATGGGGGAAGACTCGTTGAGACTGAAGTTCACCGGTGAGGAAGATCGGACGACGTTCGAGAGTGCCGGTGTAGGTATAGGCCGTTTGCAGAGAGAGTTTGCGAGTGGGCTGGAGCGAGGCGGACAATTCAACGCCCCGGGCGAGCGCGCCGCCTGTGTTGAAGTAGCCGCTGGTGCGGCCATAGGGCTCGCGTGGAACGGGGCCGAAGCCGACCACCTGCTGGAGACGTGTGTAGAAGTAAGTGGCCGCGACTTTGGCTTTGCTTGCGAAGAGGTATTGGTCGACGCCGAAGTCGAGCGAGAGGGCGCGGTCGGGCTTGAGGTTGGGGTCGCCATAGATGCTGTAGCGCCCGCTGAAGAGGGCAGTGCCAAAGCGTTCAAAGAGTGAGGGGGCACGGTATGCTCTGCCGAGGTGGGTGCGGAACTTGGTGCCGGTACGAGCGATGAGGTAGGCAAGTGAAGCGTCGCCGGTAAAGGCGCGCGGCGGAGACGAGAGATCTCCTTTTTCAAAGAAGGCAGGGGCGCCGTAGAAGTTGGGCTGGCGAAGGTTGAAGTCCTGGATGCGACCGCTCAGGTTCAGGATCAGGCCGCCGAAGAGCTGGAACTGTTGCTGGGCATAGATGGCACTGGATCGCTGGGTGATACCCACCGTGCGTGTGGTTCGAGAGGCGGGGTTGGGGTTGTTGTCGTCACCGAAATTGTAGAAGTGCTCCCGCTCAAATTCGTAACCGATGAGAAGGTTTTGCCGTTTGGCCCAGGCGTAGTTGAGCCGGGCCGCGACTGTGTCGAGTTCGCCACCGAATTGGTTGTAGTCGCGGAAACGGGCCTGGAAGCCAGAGCCGCCTGGGCCGTTGGCATCATAGCGATTGGTGTAGAGGCGGTTGTATTGCAGACGGAGACTGAGCTTGTTTGTCAGTTGGCGGTCTACGCCTACCAGCCCCATAATTGTGCGAGTGGCGCGGCGGGCATCGGGGTCGTTTGCCTGCGGATTGTAGAAGGCTAGCGTGCCGGGGATAATGCCTGCGGGAAAGGCGATACCAAACTTGGCCCCAGGACCCTGGTTGTATTGCGAGAAGGCTTCTGTGGTGAAGAGTCGTGTGGAAATCGAGGTCTTGGGGTTGAGTGCGAAGCGGGCGAAGCTTTGCGTTCCGGTGTTGCGATAGCGGTCGTTGCCGTCAACGCCGTCGAGGACGTTTAAATGAACGGCAGAGCCAGACCACTGGAGGCGGCCTTGACCGCCGCTGGCTTTGGCCAGGCCACGGAAGAGGCCGAGACCGCCGCCTTCGAAATCCACTTCACCGTGCGTGGGACCGCCGCCAGAGTCGGTGACGATGTTGAGTGTGCCGCCGATGGCGTTGGTGCCGTAGAGAGAAGATTCGCTGCCTCGGCAGGCTTCGAAGCGATCGGGATTGACGACCAGTAGATCAGAGAGCAGGCTGCCAGCGTCGCCTTGAGTTGAGGTGGTATCGCGGAAGCGGAAGCCATCGATCAGGACGGCTGTGTCGGCAGTACGCAGACCGCGAGTTACGATTCGAGCAATTGCGCCTGGGCCGCCAGTTTGCTGTACCTGCATGCCAGGAGTGTTGCGAATGGATTCGAGGAAGAAGATTTCGTTGCGACGCGAGAGGGCTTCTTTGTCGAGGATGTCGAAGGCTTTGCCGGAGTCTTCGACCGAGGTGGGAACTCCATCGGCGGTTACGGTGATTGAAGAGCGTTGTGCGACTGGCTGGAGTCGAAGCACAAGGCTGGGAGAGGGGCCATCGAATCGAAGCCCTTTCGGAAGGGAGAGGTTATTGGTTTCTGCAGTCAGCAGATAGTTGGCGGCCTCTGGAACGTCGATCGAGAAGTTCCCCGACTTGTTTGATGTTGTTGTGGTGGGGCTGGAGGCACCTGCCGGGTAGACGCTAATGCGTGCACCGGCGATGGCGATTCCTTGAGTATCTTCGACGCGTCCGCTGAATTGCGGATTTGCGGCGATTAGAGAGAATGTGGTGAGAAAAAAAGACAGAATACGGGTATTCATCCGTGCGGCTCCCCTTCGGAGTGTTCGGAAATGCGCACGCAATTTTGCGTGGCGATCAGAGGCAGGTATTCGGACTCACGGGCGAATGATTTGGCCTACTGAGCGCGGCTTCCCAGGCTCCGAAGAGCCCAGTGCCATAGTGCGCTGGTCGTTCCCGTATACCGCTGCGGGGCAGTTCTGGATTCGAACCAGATTCCCTGAACCGGTGACTGATATTTAGATTAACTGCCTGCCGCTTACAGCGTCAAGGAATTATTTTCAGTATGAAGTTGCTCAGGGAATCTGTCACCCCCCGCCGAAAGGAGAGAGTGACATTGCGCCGACAGCAAATGCAAAGAATCAAGGTAATCGAGAACGCGGTGGCCGGGAAGATTACGGTCCGGGAAGCTGCAGAGAACCTGAACTTGAGTGAGCGGCAGGTGAAGCGTAAAGTACCCCGCTGAAAGCCTTCCACGCGGGCTTCCAGATCCTGGAGCTTCAATCCGCAGCAACATGAGGCTAAGCCTCCCTGGAACCTCGTTTTTTCGGGGCCACTCTATAGAGAAAGCCTTGGAGATCCGATAACTTGCTTGAACGAAACATTCCTGCGGGTATTCCGGGAGCCAAAAGACACTTCCGTGTTTTCGGCTCCCATTCTTTTGAACACTCTCGTCCCAGAGAGTCTTTAATGTTATGAAAGTATCGCTGGTCGCAACTTCAATCCGCATTCCAATCGAATTGGAAGCTTATGCTCGCAACGCGCGCGAGCACGGACATAACGACGTTGAGTTCATCGTCGTAGGCGATCGCCGGAGCGATTTGGGAATATCCAGCTTCTGCCACCGTCTGTCAAGAAACTACTCCCCCTGTGAATACCTCAGCATCGATGCTCAGCAGGAGTATCTTTCCACCCACCAGTCAATGATCTGGAAGCACCTGAGCTTTGATTCTCGGCAGCGACGAATCATCGGGATGCTCAAGGCCTGGCAAAACGGAGCAGACCTTGTCATTTGCATCGATTCGCAAGATAAATTGGTGGAGGGTGACTTCATCGGCTCGCACAGTCACGTTGGTCGAATCCGCATGATGACGGTGGCCAATTCCTCATCCGGTTGGTTCAACCCGGCAAGCATGCTTCGCGAATCGAGAGGCCAATCGTTCTTCCTCCGCGGCTTCCCCATGAAGCAACGGGACAATGTGGGCACACCCCATTTTCGAGATCAATCCATAGCAATAGCAGCCAACTCAGGATCGTGTCTGGGTCACTCCGACCTTGATGCCACTACTCACCTTGACCACGAAATACAGGTTTCGGGTCTCGCACCTGATTCGCCCAGCCAGCTCTGTCTCGCCCCTGGTACCTGGAGCCCATTTCCGGCTCACAATCTCGCAATGAAACGAGAAGTCATTCCAGCCTTTTTCCTGAGCCCTTACGTCGGTCGATATGACGACATTTGGGCTAGCTACATCGTCTCGCGTATTGCAGAGCATCTTGGCGAAGGTATTTCCTTTGGCTCGCCAGCCGTCATCCGCAACTCAGCGACAGCCAACCTCGCAAAAGATCTCGAACAAGAGCTGGTGGGTTATCGCCAGACAGCTCGATTTTGTGAAGCACTAAGGTCCATTCCACTATGCGGCACTAGCTACCACGAGTGCTTTGGCCAACTAGCATCCGCCCTGCCCGCTGCCTGGACAGAACTGCCCAAGGCCAGCGGTATAGAAATCGAAGCCCGCAATCAACTCGTGACCGGAATCGGAATATGGCACGAACTTATCGCCTCAATCCAGGCTCGAAGCACCTCCAATCTTCTGGAAAGCGTTTCAGGCGAATCCCCTCAATTCTCGAAAATCGCAGTACTAAGTCAAAAGCCTTAGACCGTCCTAGGGCAAAAGTCGGAGGCGCTTAACAGCCTCTTTGCATAAAGCCCAAGGTACTTTCAGTCGATCAAAACGAAAGAAGCGAACTCATGAAAGCCTATTTCCGAATCTTGGGGACCCTTGGACTCATCCTGTTGAGCTCCTCGGCAAACAGTGCTCTGGCACAGAGTGGATCATTCCGTCAGGTGAAGATTGGGATGATTACCTCTGCGTCCACTTTCTTCGTCGATAACGTTCCTTACAACTCCACACAGATATTCCGGTGGCAGGTGGGCGATGTTCATACGATCAGGATCCCCAAGCAGCAAACAAATAACTCATTTCAAGGCACCAATAATGGGACACCCGGAGGCCCGGGCGATGACGGAGATCTCGGCGTACGCACCATAGTAGATGGAACCTACACAGTAGCCGTAGAAGGCGGCCTGGCTGTTCCTTCTGGCGCATTTCAGGATCTGACTAACATCGCCGACTCAGACTTTATGTTCCGCATACAAGTCTGGTCTTTTCTCCAATCGATCGAATTTAATTCTGCTCGCCAATTCAGGATGAAATTTGTTACGCCTGCGGCAGGATGCGCACCAACGGCTGCAGGGGAAACTCTGCCGGGCGCCTGCGGCGATGTGCCAGGCTATACGTGGGTTCAATGTGCTGACAACTTGCGATTTGCGGCAACTACGGGCAACTACTGGTGCTCAGAGGGTTCAGTGGAATTTACCACTGTGCCTGCGGTTGGCTATGCCTTCAAAGACTGGAACTCCAATCCTGGTTTACCAAACGAATCCTCTACCGGCACCAACGGTTCAATCCGTTTCAATTTGAATTCCCCTTTTCATATACAAGTCAATTTCGGGCCAGGCAAGTTTTACCGGATCAATACCGAGCCTGCTGGACTTGAAGTAGTCGTAGATCGTTCCGTTGTGCGTACCAGTCGCATCGCGATCGAGAACCGGGACATTTGCAAACGCTATGTCAATCCTGTCGACGCCGATGGAGATCCGATCAATATCAACGTAGGCCAGGGCGGTGGACTTCCCTCAACAGATTTCTGCACGGTTTGGCTCTTCGGCAGCACCAGACTCCTCGGTGCGCCAGAGCGTCAACTGGATGAAACCGGCAAGGTGCATGTATTCGACTCCTGGTCCTTTGGTGGCGGACAAAACGCTCTATTTGAAGTATCCGGGGCTAACCTCTCTACCAATGTGCTGACAGCGCGCTTCCTGCGCGCAGCCGGAATTACCTTCGTCACCCAGCCACAAGTCAGCCTGCCTTTAATTGTCAACAATCGCACCTGGCCTTCTTACAATTTCTGGTTTGGGTTGAACAAAGACGTAACCTACACTGCTCCCCCAGAATCCGTCGACGCCAGCGGTCGAAAGTGGCGCTTTAAAGGTTGGTCCAACGGTGGCCCAGCAACCCAAACCATGCGCATCACTCAGGAAATGGTCGATAAGGGGCTTTACCTGATTGCACTCTACGAACCGCTCAACAAGTTATCCATTGTCACCAATCCTCCGGGGCTTCCCGTCTCGATTGACGGTCGCGAATGCCCAACTCCCTGTGAGGTAGACAGGCTCGCCACAGAATCAGTCTCTGTTTCACCCATTCGAAGCATTACCCAACAGGATGTTCTTCGCCTCGAATTCACCAACTGGACCGACGGTGGAACAGGCGACCGTATGTTTACCTTTAATTCCGAATCTCGCCGCCTGGTTGCCAACTACAAGCAGATGTACCGTCTCACCACCCTTGGCAATCCAAGAGCTGGAGTCACCTTCACCACGGTTCCAAATTCAGCAGACCAGTTTTTCGACCTTGACACGCGCGTCAGCGTCACGGCTCGCGCCCTCGACGGCTATCGCTTTCGCCGCTGGTCGGGAGACACGGCTGGCCTCTTCCCCACTGCCAGCATTGTCGTGGGAGGCCCACGAACAGTGGTTGCAGAGCTCGAAGAAATTCCCTTCATCGACCCTGCTGGCATCAAGAATGCCGCTGGCACTGGCCCACAGGATTCGGGCCCAACCGGTCGTGTTGCTCCAGGCTCACTTATCACCGTCTTTGGCGTCAATCTGACCCCGAAAGAAGAAGTTGGCCCACGTTCGCCTCAAGCTCAATCCCTGGCTGAAGTGGCCGTCCGGGTGGGCGATCGCCTCCTCCCGCTCAGCTTCGCCTCCGGCTCGCAGGTCAACGCGCAACTCCCTTATGACCTTCCTGTAGGCCCCACCAAGATTACGATCCTCCGAGTCGGCCAACCTGATGTGAGTGCTGATTTTGAGATCGTGCGCAATGCGCCTGGCCTCTTTGGTCAGTACGGAACAGAATCTGAAGGCACACCGCCACTCGTGCTCGCCTTCCGCGCTGATGGCAGCGTCATTACAGAATCCGCCCCCGCGCGGCCCAATGAAGTCATCAACCTGATTGGTACTGGCCTCGGCGGCTATCGCAACAATCCACCGGCTGGCTTTGCGATCCCCTCTGGCGCAGAATTCACCCTCATCGATCCGGTCGAGGTGATCGCCGGTGATCAGACGATTCAGCCACTAAAGGTAATTGCCACCCCCGGCTTTGTCGGTATGACCAGCGTCCAGATCCGCGTCGGCCCGCAGTTCACTGTTGGGGCCTCGACAAACCTCAAGGTGCGCGTTAACGGGAAAGACTCGAATACGGTTCGCTTGTTCGTGCGCTAACTCGCGCCGCAGCCATTTGAACTGCTTTGCGCCTCACCCGCACCCACGCAATCCATACACTCGACACACAAAGTGCAGATCCCCCGAGCATGGGAAGAATTACCGCCAGATCCCAGCTCGGGCGATTTGCATAGAGCCACGGCAAATCCCACGAGTGCAGCCCGTGATACAACCAACGGTTCCAACGTGACTTCGTAACATAACTCTCCACCAACTTGCCACTTGTTGCATCCAGGTAATGCATCGACCGTTCCGCATCGGCGTACTCGAAGTAATAAGCAGGCAAAGGTAGCGTTTCTGCTCGCGAGACATAGTAATTTTCGTAGGCCCGAACTTCACGCACCTGAGCAAGAGCAACCCCACCCATCGCCTCCGCCATCCGGGCCTTCGCCCACTCAAGACTCACTCCAGTCGATGCATCTCCCCCAGGCTCCACACGCAGCAACTTCTTCTCCCCAGACCGCAGCAGATAAACACCACGCCCCCCGGCAACACCCATCTCCACTTCGCGAACCCGAGCCCCGCCCACTCGGGCAAGCATCGCACCAGGGCCTTCGGCCGCAAAAAGTTGCCCACTCCATTTGGCCCCCGCAATCGCCGCAGCCACCCGCGAGTCCGGGCCAAACTCCGGGCTCCACTGCATCGGGTTCATACTGAACATCCCGCTCAAAATCCAGGTCAACGTCATCAACCCAAAAACCAGACCGAGAATCGTATGCCAGCGCTTCCAGCCTGCATAGGGGATGCTCGAAGGCCCCGAAGGAAAGCGAAAGCGCTTGCTCGGCGAGTAGAGCCAAATTCCAACAACAATGCCGAGCAGAGTCATGATGGTCCCCACCAGAGACAAGACGATCATCACCGCCCGCCAGGTGGCCGTCTCTTTACGCAGCGGTGTAAAGTACAGCCAATGCGGAATCGCCCCAAAATAAGCTCCAATCCGGTCCGCGCGTGTCGTATGTTGCATCACCTCACCGCTCACCTGCGAGACATACACTTCTTGCCCGTCAGGCCAGCTAAACCGCAAGAAGGGCAGTAGCGGCCGGACCGCCTTATTCAGCGTCCACTGATCCTCTTCGAGCTTAGCCCCATCAAATTGCGACTCCCCTGCAGGCAACCCCGTCCACGCACTCGCTACCCGCCGAGCGGCATCCACACTCAATCCGCTAAAGGCCTCAGCACGGTCAGCGTAAACCACCTTCTGCAAGCGGCCGGTATGAAATCGATAGACAGGACGCCCATCGAGCATCGTAAGTCGCACCCGGTCCAGCTTCTCGACACCAGCCACAGCCGCCGCCTCATCCAGTCCAACAGAAACGCGCTCACCCGAAATCACTTCACTCTTCTCCAGCCGTTGCTCTGCGCTCACCTCCGGATAAGGCCAATACATGATCACCAGCCCCGAGGCAAACCACATCGCAAACAGGATGCTAAACACTACCCCCAGCCAACGATGAAAAAGGATCATGTACTTGCGAACGGCAATCCCACTACGAGTCATAGCCTTCAGCTTCGCAGTAAATCGAAAGACTCAAAAGCGAAATCACGTCCGCTCACCGGCCAAATTTTCCCGCTCATAAAAATTCCCTCCGAATATGTTGCTTGTACCTGCCAAAGACGTCATCGGAGGAAGGAAACATCGGCATTCGCATTGCACCCTTTCCGGGCAGCGTGTTTGATCTGCGGACTGGCGGCCTGCAGTTGGCCGTTTGCTTTGTAAGACCCACCAACCCGAACTCGCAAGTGGCAAGTCCATTCAAGAACAACGGCAGTACAAAAACCACTTTTCTCTTCAGCGGTGCAGGTGTTGGCCTTGCTCCGAATCTGAAGGACTCGGCTGGCAGCCCGACAGGCTGGTTCTTCTATTTGGGGAAAATTGCCGATAGACCCGACAATCCAGGCCACAAACCTCATAGGTTGCACAACAGCCGAAGACACCAGTATGCTCTGGGGATTATCGTAAAGCAAACGCTGGCAGTTACTGACGAGCGTCACTTCAGTCTCGATCCGGAAATGGAAATCGGACCAGACATTTAAGGTCTGCTTGGTATGTCTGCCCGCTAGTCGTTTCGCAGCGCATTTGCAGGGTCCAGCGCTGCTTCCTTGCGGTCAGACAGCCATGAAGAAACTGTTGCTGAACCGGCCAGCAATAGCACCGAAACAGGGATCAACACGGGGTCGAGTGGCTTCAGTTGAAACAGCTCTTTTTCGAGAAACTTGCTGCCGTAGTAGATTGCCGCAACACCGAACATCAACCCCGCAGTGGTCAGCAGCAGCGCTTCTTTGAGCACCGTCCAGGTGACTTCCACGCGCTCGGCTCGCGTTGTTGGACATTACGACTTGGAATCCTAGTACTCTGAGCATCAAGGCGCACCAATAGCCTGAGCAATGGCAGAGGGTGAAGTGAAAACAATTCACCGCCCTTGATATGTTGCTGTGTCCGAAACTAAAATCGCACTTAACGATCTCGATATTCGCAAGGTCGGCTCGGTGGGATTATAGGACAGCCCCTTACCAATGAGAACCCCTGGCCCCAGGTTGCGCGAAAAATGCACCCATTGAGCGTTGAGGAACTCCAATAGAGTGTCTACTATGTGCATTTGCCCCGCCGCCATGCCGCTTTGCGACCGCCATCTATCCTGGAGAGCCGGGCGATGAGCTTTCATACCCTTGCCATCCTGGGATCGAGCTTGGTATTCCTAACCTACGGCGGGTTGTGTCTGACCACGTCGTCGATGCAAGGCGAGTTCAAACGGTTTGGACTTGAACACTTAAGAACTTTGACGGGCGTTCTTGAGGTGTTGGGCGGACTGGGCCTGTTGGTCGGATTGAAGTGGCCCTTTGCCTTGCGGCTTTCCTCCGCCGGCATTTTACTATTGATGATCGCTGGGCTTGCAGTTCGTATCAAAGTTGGGGATAGCTGGCTGTTGTGTCTGCCGGCCTTCGCTCTGATGGTGCTGAACGCATATATCCTGATAAAGTCCTTGAACTGAATCAAACAAATGAGTTGCGAGAGCCCCTTGCCAGCAATCCTCTAATAAATCGCAACAACGATCGAGAGAACCAAAAGGGTGACTGCAGGAAAAGAACTGATGAGCGGGTCCCTCACCTTCACGTGCATCGCCACCGCACCCAGCATCAAGGCGGCAACCGCAATAGCGGCCGGGCGTGTAAGGTTTGGCACCCAGAGCCCTAAAATCAAGCACAGTCCCAGCGACACCTTCAGAAATCCGATCATTTTCATGAAGCCAGGAGAGAGGCCATAGACGGCAAACTCCTCCCGCATGTTTTTGGAATCACCACCGCGCCACTTCGTCAGCTTATCCGTGCGGAGCAGCCACACATTCAGCAAGCCGAGCCCAATGATCAGTTGACATGCTTTCACTATCCAATCCATTTTGATACCCCGAACTTTGAAGAATATCGGTTTCGCAGCCAGGTTATTTACGCGAGTGTTTCGCGGAAAACTTGTCTGGACCCCACCGAGTGATTATACGCTTAACCAATGTAAATGCCCGGCGCACCGGCGGACCACTGAGAGGCTCACCGGCATCCTGACCCGTCGATATCTATTTTACTGGCTTCTTTGCTGATTTCCTCCGAATTAACCCTCAACCATCCATAGCGAGCTTCTTCAGTCCAGCGCTTCTTATCTGCGGCTAACCCGATAAATAAAAGCCCTTACGCGGATTTACATCTCGAGTTAAGATCTCAAACTCTCTCCCCTCTGTGCCCCAACATTCCCGAAAAACGCAAAGAGACGGGTTAACTTGCCTAGCGCAATCCTCACTCGAAATCGCCATCACCCCAGCCGAGGAATTGCGGGTATCACGGGTAAACCGCTCCTGCGGGGCACTGGCCGCCACATCGGAATGAATCTTCTTGAAATAGGGTAGCCACATCGCCAGATCATGTTTGCCAGGATCATCCTCGGTGAAGGCGACTTGTGCTCAATTCATCGCCCGGTCAAACCAACTTGCAGCCTGGCCCAAATTTACGTTCCTTTTTGTGAGCGCCTCTGCAGCAGCCACGCCCATCGTCAAGTTGCTTCAACTCATCGTTCATCGCTATGTATTTCACAGATCTGGTAAAGAAAAGGAATGCTGGCGCGTCATCCTGTGAAACGGGCATTGAACTGCTTGGTAGAACTATATGAAATCTTCTGTGGTTGCCGTCATGAAAACGAGGCCATCCACTGTTATCCATGACTATGGTCAACTCATGCGCCTGGCGGGTTATCAACAGGTTTTAACTAAGGATAAGGAGACCGCTTTAAAGATCAACATTAGCTGGCAACACTACTATCCAGCCTGCTCTACAACGCCCTGGCAATTGGAGGGAGTCATCACAACTCTTCTTGAAGATGGCTACTCAAGAGAAAAGATCTACGGTTGCCACAACCGCACCGTGGTAGTGGATGCTCACCTGGGCGAGGTGGCAAACAAGCACAAACCGGTTCTCGAGAAGTATGGCCTACGCAACATTCATCTATACGAAGGCGGGGAGGAATGGATTCTGTTTCAGCCAAAGGCCAGAATGCTTGCGCTAGACAAGATTTTTCCAGAGGGCATCCGAATCCCGAAGCGGTTGGTGGGGTCCAATATCATCCATCTTCCAACGATGAAGACCCACGTCTTTACGCAAATGACCGGGGCGATGAAGAACGCTTTTGGCGGGCTTTTGTTCGACAAGCGGCATTGGACTCACAGCGTGATCCACGAGACTCTCGTCGATCTGCTTGCAATTCAAAAAGAGATTCATCCCGGCATCTTTGCAGTGATGGATGGGACCTTTGCTGGGGACGGGCCGGGCCCCCGTTGTATGGTCCCTATCGTCAAGAACTTCATTTTGGCCAGTTCCGATATGGTTGCTATCGACGCCATTGCCGCCAAAATGATGGGCTTCGATCCTTTATCCATCAAGTTCATCCGGATGGCACACGAACGAGGGCTCGGATGTGGGGATCCACGTGAGATCGAAGTTGTAGGAGAAGACATTGCGGATGTCAATTTTCACTTTGCCGCAAATGAGGACACCTTTGCCAGCCGCGGACAAAAGATGATCTATTGGGGCCCGCTCAAACCCTTAGAACACTTATTGCTGCGAACGCCACTGGCACCACTGTCCTACATCGCATCGCGGATTTATCACGATCTCTATTGGTACAACTTCGTGGGCCGTCCGCGCGTTCAAAAAGCGCTGCAAACAGAATGGGGGAAACTCTTCACTTCCTATTGAGGAAGCCAGGAATGCTAGGATAGGGGCTTGACAAGGATTAATTTCGCTTATGCGCACATATGCGCTGCTTTGATTCTATTGTTGACTGGCATCGTGGCGGCCAGCGACAGACCTTCCACTACCAAGCAGGCAAGCTCACAGAGTTCACTGAGCGGTTCCGAGTTTGCCGAGTACGTCTCGGGAATGAATTCACAGAACCGCGAACAAGCGATACAGAAGGCTGTGCTGGATGGCAATGTTCCTCCTTTCCTTTCAAATCTGGTGCCGGTTTCGCTGAACTACAAGCACGCCAACGGATCCGGGGGCAAAGTGAAAGTATTTGTAATGCCAGAGTATCTTGCGGTGGGGTCTGACGACAATTTCCTCCGAGTTCCGATGAATCTCTATACAGCGTCAACGATCGCTACGCGTCTCGGGTTTATCTTGCCCACACGCAAAATCGTCAATGCCATTTACCAGCAATCCACAGTGCATTTCTCGCCGGAACCAATGCAGGCCGGGCCACAAATGAGATCAACGGAGTACTATCAGACTCACAACAACAAGATTGCCGAGCAGTGGCGAAAGTTGAGAGTGAAGCCCGGTGATCTGGTTTCAGGTCACAAGAAAGATGTAGTACTTACAAAGCGGCTGGGGGTCAATCCCGGCAAGATCGCGATCTATGGATGGCAACGGCCAAACGGGGAGCCGATTCAACCGTTGAGCACCGTACATGGAGCTTGCTATGCGGACTACAGCCACGGCATCCGGCTGGTAAGCGAAAGGGTGGAGGTAGATGGCGTGGCGAAGTCTATTTACGATGTGCTAAAAGACCCGGTGTTGTCGCAGGCGCTGAGCGATGAGGGGCCAATCCCAGATCTGCGGGATTTGTTGAGCGCGAAGCCCGGAGAGTCTTCCTGCGAGAAGTTCTAGTTCAGAGCTCTAATTCAGCGTCTTGGCACACCTGAAGCCCAAGTGATAGTTGGAATGGCTGTCCGTATCCATAACCCTGCTGCCATGCCAGAAGGGTGCACGCCACCGGCACCAATCCTCGTGTGCTCTATAGGCATCGAATATGAACCAACTGCCTTTCATCTCGGTATAGCCTAATTCTTTGCTGCCCCGGCTGGACAATTGACTGGCGTTCAGAGGCAGATTCATGTGTTCCGCAGCATTACCATTGAGATCGTAAACGTCGAGCGCGCTGTGGCAGGCGGGGAAATCACCCGCGGGGAAAGTGTTGGAACCACACCCAGTCCAACTGCCGCCATTGCAGCCTGGAGATTTTTGACCCGACGTAGCGCAGATGCCCTTCTTATAGGCGGGGCCGTAGCTCCAAACTTTCTCCTTCGCATCAGCCAGATTGTGGGCGTAGCGCATTCGGCTAAGTCCGGCAGAAGGGCTAAGCCCCTGGGCCAGATCGAAGCGATAGTCAGGTGGTTGGAGGCGACCCTGACAAGCACCCTCCCATTCGTGGGCATCCACAAGGCGCTCTCCCACTGCTTCGCAAATTTGCGCAGCTTCACGCGCCTTGACCCAGACCACCGGATAGGCACAAGGAATATTGGGAAATTCAAACTGGTCTATACATGCCTTGGCGTCTTCTGGCTTCTGGGTGGCTGGATCGTATAGCGGGGCCATGTACTTTGCACCGCAGATTTTCTCGAATCTGGGATTCTCATAGCGAATCGATTGCTCGCTGAGCTTTGCTTTACAGGCCTCTACAGAAACAGAATGGCGCGTGACATCTGGATTACCCTGGCCAAGAATTTTCGACCCCTCAAAGATCTTGCGGAGAGATGCAATCTGATCGCTGGTCAAAGCACGGACCAATTTGAGCTGCTCGAATAGCCGCTCGTTTTGTTCCTTTAGGGAGGGCACGGCGGATAGCACGACGAGCCCTAATATGGCGGCAATTACAACTTTCATCATTTAGCCTTGTTGCGTTGCATTACAAAGAAGAAATCCCGGTTGTCGGGATAACCCAGAAATCGGGGAATAACACGGCCGGACTCGGACTTATCCAGTTGGCTCATACCCTTCAGAAGATGATCAATCGACATTTCAGAGCCGGCTTTCCGGTAATATGCGAGATATGTGTGTTCCAGTGCATTCATATCGAGAAGCATGCCGAACTTACACTGGTAAGCCTGAAAGACTCGTGCCATCGACGAAGGTGTTGCCGAAGAGAAGACTGCATAGATCAGAAAGCGCTTCCCCTGACGCTCCTGTAAGGCCAAGCCTCCGCGGATGGTGCGCAATTTTTCATCCTCAGACCCAGACCAATTCCCTGGTCCCCATCGCGAAACGAGGCGACCGGGTATTGTTGATTTAGTGTTGGAATCGAATTCCACCAGGGCTACGCCATTCTGGCGGGCATGGCGGATTTTGCTGAGGTATTGATTGTCGGCTTGCGTCCAAGTCTTGAGCTCAAGCCTCGCGTCTTGCCACACGAGAATCGTAGCCAGACCAGGCTGAAGTTTGCTGAAGACGACTCCATTTTCAATGAAGCCATAGTGGCTGCCGAAATTCACTTGAGAAAGATCGCCGTATCGAAAGGCACCATGTGTTCGCTTAAAGCCACCGGTAAATGTAGCAACGGTCCGCCGGCCATTGTAGGGGCCTAAGAGTCCAGTAGCAATAAGTGGGGCAATGCTACCGATTCCATCCGGGCCATCCCAACCGGATATTTTCTCTTTGGCAAGTACGCGCGGCGACCATCCAACACCCGGGTAGTCGGTGCCGCGCGAGTAACCAAGCTCAAAGTGATCTAAATCGAACGAGATCAAGTAGCAAAGAGAAGCGGCTTCCACAGCATCCAGCGCATTCACTAAATTCTTGTTGCTACTCATGACAGAGGACGCAATGCGATCGGGTTGCAGAATGCTGATATGAACGCCGCTGTTGCCGGCAGCGGCATACCAAGCACCAGGAATCATGCCGCTCGCTGGCGATTCCGTCTGAGCAAAGAGAATTCCAAGCTGGTCAGGCACAGCTACGCGGCTGCTCTTCGACGAATCAATCAGTGCCGGGATGGGTTGATCGAGCAATGACTCTTGGGTTCTTGAGGAATAGTTTGGACTTGCCACCTTGGCTGTCTCACGGTAGCGATCAGCCAGAAGATGATGAAAAAGAATGATGACTCTTTCTCCGCCCCACACTTGAGTTCGTAGAAATTCCGTAGCGGTTTCCAGCGCGCTTCGCTGCCCCTTGGCATTGTTGCGGAGCAAGATTCGGCCTCCGCAGAGCGGATAGTAGATTTGAGTCGACTTTCGTCCTGTGTCCAACGGATTCGACAAGCCACCGCCGCTGAAGAGGTCGCATAAGAAGCGCGTTGCTCCTTCTTCGACCACAACGCCATCTGCGTATTTGTTATCAAGAATGAGCTTCGATGTGAGTGGTCTCGGATTCTCGAGATGAAAGTAAGTTACTGGGGTGGCATCTGACCATTTGAGCTTGAGAAGGTACCAGCTATTGATGTTGGTATTGAGATTGATCAGGACTGCGGAAAATGCCCCTTGCGAGATAGCGTGTGTTTGAAGCGATGGTTGCAGGTCTAGAATCGTCTTCGAGAAAGTGGATGAAGCCAGCGCGAGGACAGCAATAGGGAATATTCTTCTCATGTTAAAGAGCCACCACAGCGGTGCAAACAGCCAAAACAAGCAGGATTCGACTAGTCCAATCCTGTGTGGCAAATACCAGCGGATCATGAGGCATCTTGCCGCGATGGGCTGTCAACCAAACGTGGCTGATCCAGTAAAGAAGCAGCGGGCAGATGAGCCACAGCAAATGATGGTGTGAGTAGAGGATTTTAGCTTTGTCAGTTGTGATGTAGAGTGCAAAGACCAGCACAGCCAGATAACCGCTGGCGATTCCCATTGCCGCCAAAAGTTCAATATCTCCCAATTCGTAGGCTCGAGCCTTGGCAAGATCTGAATCCGTTAGACGCATGATCGCCAATTCGCTAAAGCGCTTGACAAGGGCCAGGCTGAAGAAAAAGAAGGTGGAGAAGGCCAACAGCCAGGGGGATGGCCAAATACCCGTAGCAGCAGAACCAGCCAATATGCGCAATGAATAGAGGCCTGCCAGAAAGAGAACGTCGAGCAGAACAATCTTCTTTATGGACAACGAATAGAAGGCACTCATCAACGAGTATGAGAGTAGCACTGCAAAAACACTCCAGGAGATAGCGGCACCCAGAATGCATCCCGCGACCGCCAGCAGCGGGCCGGCGATTAAGGCAAAGGTGAGGGGAAGCGTTCCCGCAGCAAAAGGCCGCAAACGTTTTTGGGGATGATGTCGATCTGCTTCGAGGTCGATCAGATCGTTAAAAAGATAGCCAGCCGACGCACACAGGCTAAATGCCACAAACGCGAGAAATGAGCGCTCCACGAGTGCTGCATCATTGAAGCTTTGGAGGGTAATTAAAGGAACGAAGACCAGTAAATTCTTAAGCCAGTGCGCTGGGCGTAGAGCAGACAAGTAGGAGACCCAGGTTCTTGCAGGATCGAAAAATACTTTATCCACCAATGCCACTTTTGCAACTGCTCTGCGGGTGGCTGCAGAAGGATTCACGAGTATGGCTTTCCGGGCAGCACTCCACACCACGAGATCGCCGCCTGCACCATCGGCTGCATAGTCGAAGCCATGGATGCCAAATTCTTTCACGAGTAAATTCCGCTTGTTCAAACCAACCAGATTCACGTTCAAGTCGCTGGTATAGACGTGGTCGAAGAGTTTCAGGTGATCGGCCAATTGCCGGGCAGCGGGGTTTCCGCTCCCGGTTGCCATCACTAGACATCGCCCCTGGATTCGTAACTCAGCGAGATATTCGATGAAGCCAATCCGCCAGGGAAGAGTTTGGGGCTGTAATTCCACACGGCTGAAGATTTCGTGCTTGAATCTGGCTTTTCCATGGATGAGCCATAGCGGAATCTTTAAGAGGCTGCTCGGCTGTCTTCCAATCAGCACAAGCAAAGATTCAATCAACAGATCGGATCTGAGTAGAGTGCCGTCAAGATCTACGACAAGCGGCTCTTGTACATCAGTTTTGAGGAACTCGTCGACTTGGGGAGATAGAATCGGGTTCATCTGTTGATGTATGAATGCATTTCAGCGGCCAGTCTGACGTTCAGATTCTTCTGAGCATCTTCCAAGTGGAAGCTGTCCATATTTGGTCAACCGGCGCCTGAAGGTCAGCCAGGCGATCGCATCAATCCGTCCTCGATCACCAACATCCTGTCTGCTGCATGAGCGAGGCGTTCGTCGTGCCTCTCCATCATAAAGGCGATGCCGGTCTCGCTGCTCATCTCACGCATTGGAAATCGGGGTTGCGGTAGGGACCATCATCGCTGATCGCCGCCCGCTGACACAACAAGTCGGTTCTTCCTCTTGCCAGTTGGCCAAGTTGACCGTGACTCGAATGGTCCGCCCCTACTTCTTAGGCACCAGCTTCATCACCTGCCCGTTATCCTCGCTATCCGTAATGAAGTAAAGCGCCCCTTCCGGCCCCTGCACCACATCGCGAATCCGCTCCTTCATATCCTCAAGCAACCGCTCCTCCCCAGTCACCCGCTCGCCATCAATCGTCAGACGCGCAATGTGCTTACCGCCCATCCCACCAACAAACAAACTCTTCTTCCATGCCGGAAACAAAGTACCCGTATAGAAAGCGATCCCACCCGGCGCAATCACAGGGTCCCAATAATAAACCGGCTGCTGCATCCCGGGCTTTGACGTCATCGCCGCTCCAATCGCTCCACCTGCATATTCAATGCCGTAGGTGATCGACGGCCAACCATAGTCCCTGCCCTTCAATGCAATGTTCAATTCATCCCCACCGCGCGGTCCATGCTCAATCGTCCAGAGTGCCCCCGTCTCTGGATGCAGCGTCGCACCTTGCACATTGCGATGTCCAAACGACCAGATCTCGGCCCGCGCATCCTGCCGTCCCACAAAAGGATTATCCGCAGGAATCTTCCCATCCGGAAGAATCCGCACCACCTTACCCAGCAGGCTATTCAACTGCTGCGACTGCATCCGCCCCTCCATCTCCGACCTCTCCCCCAGCGTCACAAACAGCGCCCCAGTCCGGTCAAACACCAGCCGGCTCCCGTAATGCAGCGTCTGTCTCTTATACACATCTCCGAGCCCACGAGACTAAGGCGAATCTCG
>ENA-ORBV01004157-ORBV01004157.1-microbial-mat-metagenome-genome-assembly--contig:-NODE-4157-length-28177-cov-8.609929_pt1 | contig 28177 bp, 15 predicted proteins | sample MGYA00237777_ERZ505514 | MGnify/ENA primary metagenome ERZ505514 (study PRJEB26160, sample SAMN06269048) | microbial mat metagenome | isolation source: Oligotrophic lake microbial mat | place...
CAGCTCTGGTCGCACCTGGCGAATGTGGGCGACGCGAAGAGCCTGGTGATCCACCCGGCCTCCACGACGCACCAGCAGCTCAGCGACGAGGAGCAGCGGGCGGCGGGCGTGCTGCCCGAGATGGTGCGCCTCTCGGTGGGCCTAGAAGACATCGACGACCTGCTGTGGGATCTCGAGTCGGCGCTGTCGCGGCTTGGTGAGGATAACCAATGAGCAGCACAGGCGCCGTTAGCTCCGCCAGCCCGGTGAACGGCACCGAGTTCGCCACCACCGCCTTTGATCGGCTGCGCATACTCCAGCGCTACCGGCGCATCGCGATGGTGGGCCTGAGCGCGAACCCGTACCGGCCCAGCCACTTTGTGGCGATCTACATGCTGGCCGAGGGCTACGAGATCTTCCCGGTGAACCCGCGCGAGCAGGAGATCCTGGGGCGGCCAAGCTACGCCTCGCTGCACGAGGTGCCGGGGCCAGTGGAGATCGTGGACATCTTTCGCGACCCAGCGGCGGTGCCCGCGATCGTGGAGGAGGCGATCGCGGTGGGCGCAAAGGTTGTCTGGATGCAGCTCGGCGTGATCCACGAGGGCGCGGCGCGGCGGGCGCGCGCGGCGGGGCTGGAGGTGGTGATGGACGCCTGCGTGAAGATCGAGCACGCCCGCTTCTTCGGCGGCCTGGGCAGCGTGGGCCTCAACACCGGCGTGATCACGGCGCGGCGGAGACTGTAGCCCATGAGCTACTCAACGCTTACCCACCTGGAATGCGGCATGTGCGGCGCCCGCTACGACGCCGACCAGCTGATCAACCTGTCGCCCTGCTGCGCCCGCCCGCTGCTGCCGCGCTACGACCTGGCGCTGGCCGCGCGGACGTTTACGAAGGCGGCGCTGCGCGGGCGCGCCCCAAGCCTCTGGCGCTACGCTGAGCTGCTGCCCGTGCGCGACCCGGCCAACGTGATCGATCTTGGCGAGGGCTGGACGCCGCTGCTCCACGCCAAGCGCCTCGGCGCGCAGATCGGCTGCGCGAACACCTTCATCAAGGACGAGGGCCTGAACCCCACCGGCAGCTTCAAGGCGCGCGGGCAGTCCGTGGCCGTGAGCCGCGCCCGTGAGCTGGGCGCAACCGCCGTGGCGGTGCCGAGCGCGGGGAACGCCGCCGGCGCTATGGCCGCCTACGCTGCGGCCGCCGGGCTGGAGGCCCACGTCTTTATGCCCGCCGATGTGCCCCACAGCTTCCGCGCCGAGTGCGCTGCCCTTGGCGCCCACGTAACGCTGGTGGACGGGCTGATCAACGACTGTGCGGCGAAGGTGCGCGAGGGCGCCGCCGCCCACGGCTGGTTCGATCTGAGCACGCTGCGCGAGCCGTACCGCGTGGAGGGCAAGAAGACGATGGGCTTCGAGCTGGCCGAGCAGTTCGGCTGGCGCCTGCCCGACGTGATCATCTACCCGACGGGCGGCGGCACGGGGCTGGTGGGCATGTGGAAGGCCTTCGACGAGCTGGAGGCTATGGAGCTGATCGGCCCGGAGCGCCCGCGCATGGTCTCGGTGCAGGCCGAGGGCTGCGCGCCGATCGTGCGCGCCTTCGAGGCTGGCGAGGAGCACGCGCCGCTCTGGCAGGGCGCCACCACCGTGGCCGATGGCCTGCGCGTGCCTGTGGCCGTCGGCGATTTCCTGATCCTGCGGGCGGTGCGCGCCAGCGGCGGCACGGCCCTGGCCGTAAGCGACGCGGCGATGCTCGCGCATACCAACCTGATGGGCGCAACCACCGGCGTCTTCGGCGCGCCTGAGGGCGGCGCATGCCTGGCCGCCCAGGTACGCCTGCTAGAGCAGGGCTGGATCGCACCCGACGAGACGGTAGTGCTCTTCAACACGGGCACCGGGCTTAAGTACGCGCATCTCTGGGCGTGAGCGCTTAGCCCGCCGCCGCCAGGGCCGCCTCGATGCGGCGCGCAGTCTCGTCGTAAGCGCCCTCGCCGATATGATCGTAGATGATGCGGCCAGTGTGATCGATCAGGTAGAAACGGGGCCACCAGTTGTTGCGGTAGGCGCGCCAGATCGTATAGTCGTTGTCCTGCACCACGGGCCAGGTGATCTGCTCGCGCTCCAAGGCGGCGCGCACATTCTCCAGCTCTTGCTCCTGGCGGAACTCGGGCGTGTGAACGCCGACGATCACCAGACCCTGCGCCTGATAGTCTGCCCACCACTGGCGCACGAAGGGCAGCGTGTTGCGACAGTTGTAGCAGCCGAAGGTCCAGAAGTTCACGAGCACCACCTGGCCGCGCAGTCCGGCGAGCGTAAGCGGCTCGGAGTTGAGCCAGGCGCCACCGCCCTCTAGCTCGGGGGCGAGCTTGCCCTCGGGCACAGGCGTCGGGCGCGCTGTGAGCTGGGGCGTGGGCTGGGGCAAGGCGGTAGCGTTGGGCTGTGGCTCTAGCGCGGGCAAACGTGTGGGCTGCGGCTGCGCGGGCTGTTGCGCGGCCTGGGGCGCACGGGCGCAGGCGGCAAGTGTAGAGAGGGCGAGCGCCGCAAGCGCACGGCGCGAGAAGCGGGGCGTGATCATAGGAACCTCCTCGGTGGACTGCCGATGAGTGTAGCCTGCCACGCAGAGCTTGCCAAGGGCTTATGGAAATCTTACGGGATGGTAAAGCGCAAGCGCGGAACGCTGCGCTGCCGAGCCACCATAAGATGCTTGTGGCACGCCGGGTGACGCATCAGAACACGCATTCAGGATACTTTACTAAGATACTCGTAATACTCTAGATTAAAGCACGGCACAAAAACGCTTTACACCAAGGTAAGATCTATCGTGAGGTCATGCGGGATAGGTGTCGCAATCGCGTTGCGCAATGGCGGGCCATCAGGCTATACTGTTGTCCTACCTACTGGCCTCGCCCCGGAGCACACCTATGGCACTCGGCATTGGCGCACCGAGCTCAAGCTAACAAACCAAACCAATCGCCTGAGTGAGTTTACCGACGAGGTGATCGAGGTTCTGCCAATGCCGACGAAGTACCACCAGGCGGTCTCTAAGGTGCTCTTTCTCGCCCTGCTCGCCGTCGTGCAGCGGATCAGCGGCGATGTGTTCTATGCGCCGCTCCGCGCCGCGGTGATCGCGCAACCTCTCAGCTTCTCGTAGGCTTCAGTCTGAGCGTCGATGAGGTGCTCGACGCTACGTAGGCGATCATCGCCGCGCTGCCGCCAGAGGTCGCCGCTGCTGCGCAGGCGCGCTGGGCCAAGCGCGACGACTGGGGGCGGGCGATGGAGCGTGACGCATCATTCGGCCACTGGGTCTACAGCCGCCGCAGGGAGCTGCACCTGTCGCGCGTCGAGCTGGCGGCGCAGGTCGGCTGCGCGGCGGTGACGCTGCGCAAGATCGAGGAGGATGCGCGGCGGCCCTCGCCGCAGATGGCCGCCCTGCTGGCCGAACGCCTGCTACTCCCGCCGCCCGCGCGCGCCGCCTTCATGCGCGTGGCCCGCGGCGAGCTTTTGGTCGAGCATCTGGCCGCGATCTCGCTCGCCTCCCCTGACTCTCTCCCTGCACCGGCCTCTGCGGTGCAGCGCGAGCGCATCCCGACGCCGCTGCGCACCAACCTGCCCGCGCCGCTAACGAGCTTTGTCGGGCGCGACCAGGAGCTGGCCGAGATCGCTGCGGCGGTCGCCGATCATCGCCTCGTCACCCTAACCGGGGTTGGCGGCGTCGGCAAGACCCGTCTCTGCATCGAGGCGGGAATCCGTATGGTGCGCGGCAGGTCGGCGGACATCGCCCCCGACGGGGTCTGGTTGGTCGAGCTCGCGGCGCTGGCCGAACCTACCCTGGTGGCCCCGGCCATCGCGCGGGCATTCCGCCTGCACGAGCAGCCCGGCCGCAGCGCACTGGAGCAGCTCCAGGAGCACCTGGCCGATACGCAGCTCCTGCTGATCCTCGACAACTGCGAGCACCTGCTCGATGGCTGCGCCGCCATCGCCGAGCAGCTCCTGCTGCACTGCTGGCGGCTGCGCATCTTCGCCACCAGCCGTGAGCTGCTGCGCGTCCCCGGCGAGTGGGCCTACCCGGTTGCGCCGCTGGCTCTGCCGGCGCTGAGCGAGACTCGTCCCGCCCAAGTGCTCGCCGCGCCGGCCGCGCAGCTCTTTGTCGCCCGCATGGACGCCGGACGCGCGCCGACTGATCCGGCTGAGGCCGCCGCGATCACAGAGATCTGTCGCCAGCTCGACGGCATCCCGCTGGCCCTGGAGCTGGCCGCGCCGCTGGCCCAGAGCTTGGCCCTGCCGGAGATCGCTCGCCAGCTCCAAGATCATCTGGCGATCCTGAAGAACGCATATCGCACCGCTATCCCCCGCCACCAGACCATGCACAGCGCGCTGGTCTGGAGCTACCGGCTGCTGGCGCCGGCGGAGCAGCGGCTGCTGGCGCGCTGCGCGGTCTTCGCCGGCGGCTGGACGCCTGAGGCCGCCCAGGCGGTCTGCGCCGAAGGTGAGCCGGTGCGCGGGCGGCTGGAGCGGCTGGTGGCGGCGTCGCTGGCGCTGCGCGAGGGGCAGGGCGGGCAGGCGCGCTACCGGCTGCTGGAGCCGGTGCGCCAGTTCGCGCAGGCCCAGCTGGCGGCGGGCGGGGAGGAGGAGGCCGCTGTGTGCGGTCGCCACGCCGCGCACTTCCTGACGCTGGCCGAGCAGATGCACCGTGCGCGCGACACGGCTGACGAGGGCGAGTGGCTCGACCGGCTGGAGCCGGAGCGCGACAACCTGCGTGCGGCAAACACCTGGCTGATCGCGGCAGGCGAGGCCGAGCTGGCGCAGCGCTTCAATGGCTGGCTGTTCGCATTCTGGATCTACCGCAATAGCCATGTGGAGAGTCGGCGCTGGGTGGATGCGGCGCTGGCGCTGCGTGTCGCCCAGCCAACCCGAGAGTCGCGCCTGGCCGAGGCGCTGGCGCTTGATACCGCCGGGTACCTCGCCGTAAGCCAGCGCAGCTACGGCTCCGCGGAGGAGTGCTTCAAGCACGAGCTCGATCACTACACAGAGGCCGAGCACCCGCCCGGGGTCGCGGCGGCCTTACGCGGGCTAGGGTTTACCGCGCTGCAGCGCGGCGACCTTGATCAGGCTGAGCCGCTGACCGCGCGCGCCCTGGCGATCTCGCAGGAGGCGGCCGACCACTGGGGCATCGCCTGGGCGCTGTTCGACCTGGGCTATATGGCGCTCGTGCGCGGCGACCTCCACCGGGCGCAATCCTTGTTGGAGCAGTCGCTGCCGCTGCTCAAGGATCAGGGCATCCTCTTCGGCGCCTACCGCGTGCTGATCGCCCTGGGCCACCTGATGCGCGAGCTGAATGATAGCATTAGCGCGATCCACTACTATCGCGAGGCGCTGCACCTCCAGCAGCGCATGCGGTACACCCAGGTTGTATTAGATGTGATCGGCGCGCTGGCCGGGATCGCGGCCGGGGACGGGCATGTTGCCTGGGCCGCCGTGCTCTTCGGCGCGTCTCAGGCGATCTCCGAGGTCTTCGGGTTCACACGATGGCCGCACCTCGACGAGCGCTACGCACGCGACCTGGCCCTGGCTCGCAGCCAGCTCGATCCGGAGCAGTGGGAGGCGGCCTGGGAGCGGGGCCGGGCGATGTCGCTCGTCGAGACGGTGGCCTTCGCCCTCGACGCGCCGGGAGTACTCTGACGCGCTCGGCGCGCCGCGCTCCTCTAGTGTTTCGCCATCGGGTCCGGCTCTACGATCTGATTGATCGTGCCCAGCATGAAGATGCGCTCGTGATCCCGGGTGATGTACGATCCGTAGGCCTTCATCTCATCGAGGTTGAGCACGAGAGACTGGGCGTCGCCATCGTCTTTAATCCAGGCGATCAGGTAGGTGTTCGGTGCCACGGCGGCTGCGTCGTAGGTGTGGAGGGCGTTGTAGCCGGTGGCTGTGCCGCGCCCGATTGATCGCTTCTGATGCTCGGACAAAAAATGCATCTCGAAACTCGCGCCAGGATATGGCGCTTCCCACGTCAAGGTGATCGTCTTACCCACGAGCGAGTGATCCATGGTGTCCTCTCCTTTTGAGCCGCCAGCGCTTTACATCCCTACAGACAGCCCGACAGCCCGACACAACGCATGTGATGGGTATCTGGTAGCCTCCTGAAATCTCGGCTTAGATCCCGGCCACCGCCGCCACAACTGTCTCGCCGAGCAGGAGCAGCGGCTCGACATCCTCGGCGTCGGGCATGTGGAAGGTGACATACTGCGAGCCGGCCTCTGCGAAGGCGGCCAGCCCGGCGATCACCTGCGCCGGCGTGCCGGCGATCCCATCGAAGTCCGGGAAGCGCGCGCGTTTGGCCGCCAGCTCCGCCTCGTCGCGGGCGATCAGGATGCCCCTGTGGTTTGTGCGCGTGATCGCCTCGTATGGGCGGCCGACCGCCGCGCAGTGCTGTCGCAGCACGTCGAGCAGGCGTGCGACCGTCGGCGGGTCGCCAAAGAGATTGCACATGTCGGCGTACTGCGCCACCAGCCGCAGCGTGACCTGCTCGCCGCTGCCACCGATCATGATCGGCGGGCGCGGCTGCTGCACCGGCATCGGGTCGTTGTAGGCCTGCGCGATGGTGTAGTGCTTTCCGCGAAAGCTCGCCGGGCGCTGGGTCAGCATGCGGTCGACGATCTGCACGGCCTCCTCAAGCATCTCCATACGCTCGCGCACCGGCGGGAACGCCCAGCCGTAGGCCGTGAACTCCGGCTCGTGCCAGGCCGCGCCCAGCCCGACGATGCTGCGGCCGTGGCTGATCACATCCAGCGTGGCGCACAGCTTGGCCAGCAGGGCCGGGTTGCGGTAGGGCACGCCGACCACCAGCTGGCCCAGCCGGATGCGCGTGGTGGTGGCCGCCAGCGCCCCCAGCGCGGTGAAGCACTCCAGCACCGGCGTCTCCTGCTCGGGCCGCTCGGCGTCCTGGAACATGAGGTGATCCGCCATCCAGGCCGAGTCCAGGCCGGCCTGCTCGCAGGCCCGCACGACGGCGAGCATGGTGTCGAAGTGGTTGCCGTACCTGCCGGGGTGGCAGGGCCAGATCTGGAAGCCGAGCAGCATGTGGGGCCTCCTTATGCCGTCGGGGCGGCGCCGAGCTGCTGCGTGAGCGTGGACGAGGTGCTGAACGCAAAGTAGGGTGCAGGGAGCGCTTCGCCCTCCCTGCGCCCCTTCCCCTCCTTAGGGCCGCGCCTCAAGGATCAGGTTGAACGGCGTCTCGGTGGCGCGGCGGAAGTGGCCGAAGCCGCCCTGCGTCACCACCTCGCGCAGCCGCTTCTCGCCGGCCTGCGCGCCCAGCCCCAGCCCGACCTCCTGGCTCAGCGAGGTCGGCAGGCAGATCATGGTCGAGGCGGCGTAGTAGATTCGGCCGACCGGGTTCAGGTTGCCGCTCAGATCGTCCTGGGCCATCGGCTCCACGAGCATCCATGCGCCGTTGGCGTTCAGCGTCTTGCGGATGTGCGCCGATGCGCCCACCGGGTCGCCCATGTCGTGCAGGCAGTCGAAGGTCGTCACCAGGTCGTAGTTCGCGCCGGGGTACTCCTTGGCCAGGGCGACCTCGAAGGTCACGTTGGCGATGCCCTCCTCCTTCGCGAGTGCGCGGGCCTGCTCGATCGAGGCGGGGTGGTAGTCGAAGCCGAAGAACTGGCTGTTCGGGAAGGCCTTGGCCATCGTCACCGTCGAGATGCCGTGGCCGCAGCCGACATCGGCCACCTTGCCGCCGGCCTGGAGCTTGGGCACCACGCCCTCCAGATGCGGCAGCCAGCCCGTCACCAGGTTGGCGCGGTAGCCGGGCCCGAAGAACTTGGCGATCCCACAGAACATACAGGTGCAGTGGTCGCCCCAGCCCATGCCCTTGCCGGTGCGGAATGCGTCGGCGACGCGCGGCACGTCGTTATAGATCGACTGGAGCGTGTAGAAGCCGCCGGTCAGGTTGACCGGGCTGTCGGGGTTGGCGAAGACCATGGCCTGCTCGGGGGTGAGGTGGAAGGCGCCGGCCGCCGCGTCGTACTCGATGTAGCCGGAGGCCGCCTGGGCGGAGAGCCACTCGCGCACGTAGCGCTCGCTGGTGCCGGTGCGCTCGGCCAGCTGCGCCGATGTGGACGGGCCGTCGGCCGCCAGGGTCTTGTAGAGCCCGAGCTGGTCGCCGAGGATCACGCTGGAGCCGACATAGGCCGCGCCAAGCTCCGTCACCATCTTGCCAAGGAGTGCGTTCAGGGCCGCTTCGTTGATCGCCATGTGTTCCTCCATTTGCTGTTGCCGCGACTGGTAGTGCTGCCAGTAAAGCAGCTACCCAGGCCTTTGGGTATCCACGCGATGCCGAGATTGTGATACGAATTGGGATACAGGGGTGATACAGCCGGCGCGCCGGCGAATGCTGAATGGCGGCGCCCCGCCGCTACTGCTTCGCAGTCGGCCGGAGCTCCTCGCGCCGCTCGCCCGCTAGCCACGCGCCCAGCCGCCGCAGCGCCCGGCCCAGCAGCGCCGCCGGCTGCGACACTGACCCGCCTGGCTCGCTATCTCGCTGGCTCCCATATGCGATGACTGCTTCATCTGAGCGGAAAACGCTGCCTACCGGCTTGGAAACGCAAAGACCAGCGGCGTACTCTCGCTCGGTAGTCGCTTGGGTACCAGCCGGCGTAGCCGCTCCGGCCTGGCCCGCGCATCGAGCAGGCCCTCGCCCACGAAGGCCACCAGCTGGCGGAACTCGGCGTCGCTGAGCCGGATGGGCTGCTGCAGGCGCGGGTCGAGCCGGGCCAGCACCGGCGCATATGGCCCGGTCGGCCCGGCCAGGTCGGCGTCCAGGCCCTGGGCGGCCGGGCGGTAGCTGGCCAGCGCCGCGCCCACATCGAGGTGGTGGCGGATAGCGTCGGCCAGACTGGTGTAAGCCCCGTTGTGCATGAACGTCGGCTGGAGGGCCACGTTGCGCAGGGGCGAGCTGCGGAACATGTAGCGGTCGGCCGGGTCGCCCGTGATCTGCTCCAAGCCGAAGTCCTCGTTCGCGCCCGGGCCGTCGAAGGTGTTGTTGGTACTGCGCGGGGCGACCTGTGGCACGCCGATCACATGGTCTTGGAAGTCGCTGAACATCTCGTTGGACTGGCCGGCCACGCTGTGGCAGCCCACGCAGCTGGCCTTGCCGAAGAAGAGCAGCGCCCCACGCTTCAGGTCCGCCGACAGCGCCTCAAGTTCGCCCCGCGCGTAGCGGTCGATCGGGGCGTTGGCGAAGGTCAGCCTGAACTCGAACTCGGCAATCGCCTGCCCAAACATATCGACGTTGATCGGCGCGCCGGCCTGCACCGCCGGGAAGGCCCGGCCGAACAGCCGCCGGTAGGCCGGCGTGTCGTTCAAGCGGCGGACAACCTCCGCGCGGAGGGCGTCGTTGTCGCCCGGGAAGGCGAAGCCGGCAACCTCGGTGCGCTCGGTGGGCGGGATGAAGGCCTGGGCGACCAGCAGGTGCGGCTGGTAGGAGAGCGACAGATCCTCGGGGGCGGGGAACTGGAAGCCGGCCCGATTGTCGAAGGGGTCGCCCGACAGAGCGGCGAAGCGCGAGTTCCACATCAGGGTCGGGTAAAACGCGCTGTTGATCACCATCGGCGAGCGGCGCATGTTGCGCGGGCCGGCTCGGCCGGGCCCGACCAGACCGTTGTTCTCGATGCCGATCGCGATCGACTGGGTGTCGCCGAAGCCGGCCGTGGGCGAGTGGCAGCCGGCGCAGGTGTTGTCGCCGTTCAGGCCGGTGATCGTATCGAACCAGAGCATGCGCCCGACCTCGGCCAACTGCGGGTTGAGCGCCCGGCCCAGTCGGCGCTCCAGGCTGCTCCCCACCCGGCCAGTGAAACCGGCCTGGGCCAGGGCCGCCTGCAGCTCGCGGTCGAGCTGCCGCTCGTCATCGTGGGCCGAGATGACCGTGGCACCGAGCAGGGCCACCCAGCCGAGTGTGAGCAGGGCCAGGCCGATGTGGAGCAGACGTCGCATGCGCCCACCTCTCTAATCACGCTTGCAGCGCGATGGCCGACGCCTACCAGTCGTCGGCCATCGTGCAGGCCCTAAATCGGGTCACAGTGCAGCGGGTCGCCGCCACTCTCAAGCTGCACCCAGTTATCGACGGGCGGCCAGGGCATGGTTGTCGCGGTCGGGAGGGCGGTCGGGTCGGCAGGCATGTAGGTCCACAGCCAGTGGAAGCGCACCTCCAAAAAGTTGGAGCGGCCCTTGTCCTTGATCACGAAGCTGTCGGTCATATCGACATGGACAAACGCGCCATCGGCCGACTGGGAGAAGATGGTGTGGTGGATATACTGAAACTTGCGGCTCTTGCCGGAGGGATCAACGACATTGCCGTTCACCTCACGGTCGTCGGTCACCCGGCGGCTCTTGTTGGCAAAGGTCGTTGTCGTGATCGTGCTGCGCGACTCGCCCGTCCCCTCAAGGTTCGTCGGCAGGCTGGGGCAGCCTTCGGGGCCGGCCTTCATCGAAAAGGTAGTGGTTTCCCGCAGGTGCTGCTTTTCGGTCGTGTCCCGCGGGTCGGCGCTGGCGATGGTAGCGTTAACCAGCAAGAGCAGGGCGATCATGCCGACGATGATCTTTCGCGAGCTGTGCATTGGTGAGCTCCTTCGTGATCGCTAGGGATCTGCATCCCGTTCGGCTACGCGGCAGGCGTACTATTCTGGTTCATCCGAAACAGGTTGGCTGGGTCGTACATCATGTGCTCCTCCGATTGCTGTTGCCGCGACTGGTAATGCTGCTAGTAAAGCAGCTACCCGGGCCTTTGGGTATCCATGCGATGCCGAGATTGTGATACGAATTGGGATACAGGAGTGATACAGCCGACGCGCCGGTGAATGCTGAATGGCGGCGCCCCGCCGCTACTGCTTCGCAGTCGGCCGCAGCTCCTCGCGCCGCTCGCCCGCTAGCCACGCGCCCAGCCGCCGCAGCGCCCGGCCCAGCAGCGCCGCCGGCTGCGGCTTCGTCTCCCCCACCTGGCGCATGAGCTCCGCCTGATAGTAGAGTTCCGCCCGCCGTGCCTGCTCCGCCGCGTAGGTCTGATCGGGGTTCATCATGGTCGTTCTCCTTGGTCTGCTTCGGTTGCCGTTCGTCCTTGCCTGGCGCTAGTAAACACCAGCTTGGCCTGCACAAACAGATGACAACGTGCACACTTCGTGGGACAAATGGGTGACCAGGGGGTACAGCGGGGGGACAGCGGGGGGACAATGCGCTATACTGCGCCCATCTCAAGCTTGACTGCATCCCCAGCTGGGTGAGGGCACCACGTGGAGACGGTGACACCATTCGGCACGCTGCTGCGCCGGCTGCGCAAGGCGCAGGATCTGAGCCAGGAGGCCCTGGCCCTGCGGGCCTTCTGCGCGCTGGACACGGTCAAGAAGATCGAGAGTGGCCGCCGCCGCCCCTCGCGCCAGCTCGCCGACCAGCTCGCCGATGTGCTCGGCCTGGAGGCGACCGCACGCGCTCACTTCCTCGCCGTCGCCCGCCCCGCTGAGGTAGATGCGGACGAGACCGGTGCCGACGACCTGGGCGAGCGCGCCGTCGCACTGGCGGCCCCCCATCGTCCGCTGCCGCGCCAGGTCACGCCCTTCATCGGTCGGGTCCGCGAGCTGGCCGCGCTGCTGGACGTGCTCGCCCAGCCCGACGCCCGCCTGGTGACGATCGTCGCGCCGGGTGGCATGGGCAAGACCCGCCTGGCGCTTACCGCCGCCGAGCGGGTGCGCGACGCGGCGTCCTTCCCCAGCGGGGTTGCCTTCGCGTCCCTGGGGCCCGTCGCCGCGCCGGCCGGCCTTGACCCGGCCATCGCCGATGCGCTGGGCCTGCCGCTCGATCCCGCAGGCACGCGCAGCCCGCGCGCCCAGCTGCTTGACTACCTGCGCGCGAAGGCGCTGCTGCTGGTGCTCGACAACTGCGAGCACCTGCTCGACAGCGTGACGGAGCTGGCCAGTGCGATACGCGCCGAGGCCCCCGCGGTGATCGTGCTGGCGACCTCCCGCGAGCGGCTTGGCCTGCGCACGGAGCGGCTCTTCCCACTCGACGGCATGGTGACCGAAATAGATGGGGCCGCCCTCTTCGCCGCGACATCCCAGGCCGTGCAGCCGACCTTCGCGTTGGACGAGACGACCCGCCCGCAGGTGGCGGCGATCTGCGCGCAGGTGGGCGGGATGCCGCTGGCGATTGAGCTGGCCGCCGGCTGGGCCGACACGCTCAGCCTGGACGAGATCGCCGCCGAGCTGGCGCGGGGCGACGAGCTGCTAACCTCCACGGCCAGCGACCTGCCGGCGCGCCACCGCAGCGTGCGTGCGGTGTGGGGCACCACCTGGGCCCGGCTGAGCGCTGAGGAGCGGGCAGTCTTCTCCCAGGTGGCCGTCTTTCGCGGCGGCGGCACGCGCCGGGCGCTGCAGGCGGTGACCGGGGCCAGCCTGGGGCAGCTGCACGCCCTGGTGGGCAAGGCGCTGCTGCGCTACGACCCCGAGCGCGAGCGCTACGCCGTCCACGAGCTGCTGCGCCAGTACGCCGCCGAGCGGCTGGCGGAAGATGCGAGCGCGGAGCGCGGAGCGCAGGAGCGCCACGCGACCTACTACCTGAGCGCGATGGCGGAGCGCGAGGTCGCGCTGAAAGGCGCAGGGCAGCGCGTGGCGCTGGACGTGATCGGCAAAGAGATCGAGAATGTGCGCGCAGCCTGGCAGTGGGCGGCCGAGGCCGGTGACCTCGGCCTGCTGGCCCCGGCGGTCGGTGCGCTAAGCCTGGCCTACGAGTGGCTCGGGCGCAGCGAGGATGGGCTGGCCGCGATGCGGATGGCCGCCAGTGCGGTGGCGGCAGTGGCCCCCACGGCCCCTGGCGAGCTCCTCGCCGTGCTGCTGGCTGCGCAGGCCCGCTTCGCCTTCCTGCTGGGCGATGCATCAGGCACGGCGGGACTCCTCCTGCAAGCACAAGTGCTTCTGGATGGACAGAGCGGGGCGACGATCGACGCGGCCTGCGCGCAAGTGCTGCTGCAGCTGGGCCACTGCGCGGCCAGCCAGGACTTCGCCGCCGCCCACGATGCCTATAGCCGCAGCCAGGCTCTCTTTGAGACCGTCGGCGACCAGTGGGGAGTGGCAACGGCCCTGGCTGGTCTGGGCTGGATTGCGATAGAACTGAGCACGAACTATGTGTTAGCCCGGCAACTGCTGGAGCAGAGTGTTGCCCGCTACCGCGCCTTCGGCGAGCAGATTGGGCTAGGCGAGACCCTGACGAAACTGAGCAATGCGGCCCGCTACCTCGGTCACATTCCTGAGTCACTCGCCCTCGCCCGCGAGGCCTACGCCCTTGCTCAGGCCAGCGGTAACCCGCACCTGATTGCTAGGTCTGCAAGCAATCTGGGCATCGCCCTGTACTGGACCACTGCCAAGGAAGAGGCATATACCACCTTGCGCATGGCGTTGGCGATCACGTTGGAGTTTAGCTTCCAGGCGGAATTGCCGAATGCGTACTATCGTTTGGGAAATGCTGCACGAGGCCTCGGTCGCTATGCGGAAGCGCGAGTGGCTTATACGCGTGGATTGGCCGCCGCACAACGGCTTGACGATAGGTTAAACATCTGCTTTATACTGGAGGGCCTGAGCACGGTTGCCCTGGCCGAGGGTGCCTTGGCCGAAGCACTCCGTCTGGTCGAGGAGGCAATCGCGACCAGCATACGATTGGGCGAGGGGCAAAATCAACGACTTGCGCTTCGTACGGGAGCCCTCGCCGCTCGGCACCTGGGCGATGTGCAACGGGCAGAAGGGTATGTGGTGCGCGGGCTTCGTCTGGCATTAGCGACTCGCCAGTGGTCCGCATGCCTTGGGGCGGCCGCCCTATTGCTGGCCGATCGCGGCGCGCCGGAGTATGTGGCGGCGCTCTTCGATTACGCTGGATGGACGCATCTGGTGAAAGGCGATATGTGGCACGAGGACATGCAGATGCGCGAGCTGGGGGCGGTCGTCGCCGCGCTGCCGCCGGATGTCGCTGCGGCAGCGCGGGCCCGCTGGGAGGGGCGCGACTACTGGGAGGCGCTGGCGGAGCTGCTCGCCGAGCTGGAGGCAGAGGGGTGGGGGTCTGAGCGATAGCCCTGGTTGCTCAGCTTTAGACGCCACCGGCCTCCTTCAGCTTGGCGAGGTACCTCGGCAGCGCTTCCGCATTCGCCGCCTGCTTCGGCGTGACGAAGCAGGCCTTCAGGCGCGTAAGCGCTACATATCCCCCAGCCACTGCCCCATCTGCTCCGAGGTGAGGTTGCCGCCGCAGAGGATCGTGGCGACAAGCTGGCCCCGCCAGCGCTCGCCCTGTGTGAGCAGCGCCCCAAGGCAGACCGCGCCCGATGGCTCCAGCACCAGCCCGAGCTGGGCGTGGGCCAGGCGCATCCCCGCGATCATTGCCGAGTCCTCCACGAGCAGAATCTCATCCACCACGCCCGCCAGATCTTCAAGCGCCTCTGGCACCGGCACGCGCACCGCGATGCCGTCGGCGATGGTGTCGGCCCGCTCCAGAGCCTCTGGCAGCCCCGTGCGCCACGCCTGCTCCATGGCCGGGGCGCCCGCCGCGCACACCCCGATCACCTGCGTGGCGGGGCTGTGTGCCTTCACCCAGTGCGCCACGCCCGCCAGCAGCGCGCCGTTGCCAAGCGGCACCAGCAGCGTGTCGAAGGGCGCGGGCCAGCGCAGCAGCTCTAGCGCGATCGTGCCAGCGCCCTCGGCCGTCTCCACGTCGCGGCTGTCCTCCACAAAGCGGATGCCGTGCTCGGCCGCGTAGGCCCGCGCCGCGTGCTTGGCCGCGTCGAAGTCCGCGCCGGCCCGGCGCACCTCCGCACCGAGCGCCAGCATGCGCTCCACCTTCAGCGCGTTGGCAGTGTGGGCCGCGAAGACAGTGAGCCGCAGCCCGCGCCTGCGCGCCGCGAAGGCCATGCCCTGCCCGAAGTTGCCGGCGCTCGCGCAGACCACGTGGGCGCCCGGCGCAAGCCCCGCGCAGAGCAGCTCCGCGCCGCGCCCCTTGAACGAGCGGATCGGGTTGACCGTCTCGACCTTCACCACCAGGCGGCAGCCGATCTGCGCGCTCACGCTCTCCGCCAGGAACTGCGGCGTGTTCAGAAAGGCTGGGTCGATCTGCTCCGGCGCGCGGGCGATGCGCGCGAGCGAGATGCGCGCTGTGGTAGACATAAGGTTCCCTTAGATCACTGGCTGAGCCTGCGGCTCATGCTAGCATACACTGCGCTGCTCTATCCATCACAGGTGAGGTTGGTAACGCTTGAATGCTACGGTGTTGCTTCCTAGCCTCTATGCACGTCAGCGCATGCATCAGATGCTTCTGTTGCTCCGCCATCGTTGATCCCACATCCCTGCCCAAGGAACAACATGTTCTCGCTCCGACGCATCCACGTTCTGTTGCTTGCGCTGTTCGCCACGTTCCTCCTAAGTGCCGTCGCTGTCGCCGCCCCTCGCAGTGGAAGCCCGCTCGATAACGCCAGCGCTCAGGCGCGCGCGCGCGGCAGCTTTAGCTATGATGCGCGCATTCAGACGACGCTCACGCCGGGGACTGCGCTTGCTCAGGCCGGTCGATCACCACAGCAACAGGATCTGGCCCTGCGCGGGCGCGTGGATCTCCGCGCCGAGACGCTCGACCTCCAGCTGATCGGCGGCACCGGCAGCTTCGCCAGCCAGGCCGGGGTCGTTACCATCCAGGTGGCGGATGGGGTGGCCCGTAGCCGTGGTGCCGACGGCGCCTGGCAGACGATCACTATGCCTGCCGGGGTCTTTGGCCCCGGCAGCGATGTGCTGAGCCTCCTGGCTGCTGCCCGCGACGTAAGCCCCGCCGAGCCGCAGCAGCTCGGCGACCAGACCCTTACCCGCTATCGCTTCCAGATTGATGGCCCCGCCTTCGCCCGCCAGATTCGCGACCAGATGCAGCAGCAGCTGCGCGACCAGGGCAAGCTCCCTGTCGGCGGCCAGCTGGCCCTGATCGACTCCTACCTCGTGGCGACCGGTAGCGGCGAGCTGCTTGTCGCTGCCGATGGCCTCCCGTATCGCCAGACGATCCAGCTGAGCCTCCCCGACGCCAAGCGGGACGAGACGGTTCAGGGCACGATCACCGTGGATTACCACGCGTTCGCCCCGGCATCTGCCCTGGCCCTTCCGATTCGCTGGCTCGCTACCGTCCAGTGGGGCAGCCTGGCGCTCAATCTGGGCCTGCTGCTGCTCGTTGGCGCCGCCGCCGCTTGCCTGATCCTGTTCAGCCACTCGCGCCGCCTCTACCGCACTCTCGCCATCCTGCTAGTCCTCGTCACGGTGGCCTCGCCCCTGCTCCAGGTCCAGCCCGTGGCCGCAAGCTCGGCCGCGCCGCTCCCGCCCACGCGCGCTCCCGCCGCCGCCCCGGCCCGCACCGCCGCGCCAGCTCCCGTCGCCCTCAGCGTCGCCCGCCAGCTTGTCGCTGGCAGCGACGCCGACAAGGACGGCCTCACCGACAGCGCCGAGGCGACCATCGGCACCAACGCGGCCAGCGCCGATAGCGACGGCGATGGCCTCAGCGATGGGGTCGAGGTGCTAGAGGTCGGCACCGCGCCGATGCAGCGCGACACCGACAGCGATGGCCTCAGCGACGGCCTGGAGCTCGAGCCGATCCCCGGCCCCGATGGCCGCATCTGGCACCTCGACCCCTTTGCGGCCGACACCAACGGCGACGGGCAGCTCGACTTCTTCGAGTGCGTCGGCAATAGCTTCTGTCCCGACCTCGACGGCGACGCCGTGCCCGACGCCTGGGACGACGACAACGACAACGATGGCGTCCCCGACCGCATCGACGCCGCGCCCCAGGCGGTGGTAAGCGGCCCGCGTAATCCCGACGGCAGCCTCCAGGGCGTGCCCGACGGTCGCCTCTTCCTCGCTGCCAGCAACGCGAATCCCGGCAAGACCCTGCTCTTCGATTTTACCATCCGGCCCACCAACCCCGGCCGGCTCTGGTACAGCCAGAGCGTGCTCGACTGGCCGTCCGACGACCGCGAGGGCCAGATTCGGCGCGTGCTCACCGACACCCTGGGCATCAGCGGGCGCTACGCCGACGGCGACATGCGCGTGACTCCCAGCCTGGAGGTGAAGCTGCCATACGTCGCCGGCAGCTTCGGCGGCCTGCCTGTGAAGCCCGGCTACACCGACCCCGACATGCCCTCGCTCAGCGGGGTCGATCTCACAAAGCCTGCCGAGATCGCCGCCTGGTTCGACCGCTGGCTCGACAGCGAGAAGCTCACCTCCTACCAGATCTCCGTCCGCCTGAACGGCCCAGATCGCAGCCTGCTGGCCTACGTGCCGCTCGATATTCAGCGCGACCCGGTCGGCGACGCGCCGGTGGCCTTCACCGCCCGCATGCTCTTCCGGCCCCAAACCAACGTGGTGCCACCCCACGAGGTGCGCCTGGCCTGGAACGTGCAGGCCAAAACCGACACATGCAGCGCCGCGCCAGAGCCCGACAGCTCCGTCGGCGAGACGTTCAACAAGGCGTGGTGGGACGCGCTGCCGACCCAGCAGCGTGCCGCCGGGAAGTACACCCGCTGGGCGAAGCTGAGCAGCTCCGAGCGCAGCGAGCGCTGGTGCAGCAACACGGCGAACTGGAGTAGCAACTCCGCGTCGATCATTCACACCTACTACGACGATTTCTACCTGGCCGCGCTCGACGCGCGTGAAGATCGCGGCGTAGAGGTTGCCGTGATCGCCCAGCACCCCGACGCCGGCACCGCCGCCTTCCAGCCACAGCTCTGGAACCTGGCTCGCGGCCTGGAGCGCGCCTTCGTGGGCGGGCGCGATTGCGACGCCGCCATGTCGGCGGCCTGTAGCGGCAACGGCCAGCTCGACCTCACCCCGGCCCAGATCAAGGCGCGCTGGGATCGGGCGGGCAACAGCGGCGTCGGCCAGGCCGAGCGCTGGAATATCCCCGCCGACGCCCTGAGCGTCCGCACCACGAGCTTCGCCGACGAGGGCGCGAGCGCCGCGCTCTACTTCACCACGAACCAGGGCGCCACCCAGCAGCCGCCCCTGCTGCTCAGCTTCCTCAACGATACCTTCGTGGCGCAAGATCAGGCCCGTACCGCCTTGCCCACCGTGCTCCTCGCCCGCATCCATACCACCGCCACCATGGGGCTGCAAGGCGGAGCCACCATCGCCGACGGCCACGTCAGCTTCAACATGGCCGACGCCCCGGCTATCACCAGCGCCAGCCTTTCCTGGAAGCCCTTCCGCTACAAGGGCGCTGGCATCTGGGAGCAGGTCAATCTGGCCGAGGCATGGCCCCAGATTGTCCCGGCCCTCGCCACCCCGCTCCAGAGCAACGCTGCCTCAGCTGCGAACAGCAGCGCCACGCGGGGCGCCCAGGATCTCCTGCTCACCTTCTACCTGGCCCTCAACTCCGGGCGGGCGGGCATGGTTGCCGTCGATGGCGTGATCACCGCGCGCACCAGCGCCGCCAACGCCGACGAGCACCTGGCCGCGCCGACCCAGGCCGACGCTGTGGCCGGCACGATCGTCGATGCTATGGTCGACTCCGTGCTCAGCGCCCAGCAGCATCGGACGCTGCTGGTGAATGTTGACCGCGTCGGCCTGCTCACCGCCCTCGGCAACCAGCGCCTTTCCGGCGACGGCGGTCCGGCGATCAGCCTGCTGCTGGATGTGGGCCACCTGCCCGCCGAGGGCAACGCCGCCCTGTATAGCAAAGCGTTCGCCGCCCTGGAAGCAAGCCTGGCCCTCCCCGAGCCAAGCGAGGTGCCCGAGACGCGCACCCTGCGCGCAATGCAGCTCGGCGCCGATGGCATCGACAAGGCCAACACGCTCTTTGGCGCGCTCGACGCCCTCAAGGGGGCCTTTGAGGCCGGCCAGCTGGTGAGCGCCAGCCTCCTCGTGCGGCGCGGCTCCGAGACGATCAGCAAGGCGGTTGACGCGCTCTCCACCGCAGATCGGCTCGGCGACGCGCAGAGCAAGCTGGCGGGCCTGCTGACGGATTTGAACAACGTTACCCAGAAGGTGAACGCCGCCGCCGACCTCGTGGCAGATGCTGGCCAGTTCAGCCCCGATGCGCTTGGGATCGTTGTCGAGGTGGTGATTTTCGCCGGCAAGCTGATGGCCATGATCGCCTCGGGCGATGTCACCTTCTTTACTGTCACCTCGCTGATCGCCGAGACCGCAGGCTCGGTCGCGGTCAATGTGTTCCTGCTCGGCGCCCTCGCGGCGATCGTACCGGTGGGCACGGTGATCGCCGCCCTGATCGGTCTGATCGACGCCGTGATCGGGCTCGCCTGCGGCTTCTCCGAGTCGTTCAAGGAGCGACTCGATTCGATCAGCGAACTGCTCTGCGAGGGCATCGGCGGGAACCTAACCAAGGCAGTGACTGCGCTTTTCTGGGATACCCAGCCCCTACTCGATATGACCGCCGATGATCGGCTCACCCCAACTAACTGGAAGATGCCGCCGCGCCCCGACTCGGCGGGCGGCGCGATCGGCATGGTGGCCAGCAACACGCTCGATGTGAGCGCCGATATCGTTACCAGGCTGAGCCTCAACACCAAGGCGAACTATTCGAGCCTTCAGATCCTGCAGTCGGCCAATAAGCTGCCCAACGCCACCTTCCGCTATCAGTTCACCACTGAGGAGCAGAAGGACGACCAGAAGCTCAACGAGCGGCTACAGCTTGAGCAGCAGCAGATGCGCTCTAGCTGGGTGTCGTCCCCACCAGTTGGCGGCTTTAGCCAGCAGGTCGTCACCCAGACCGTCACCACCACCCTGGTACTAGACAAGGCCCAGCTGAACTGGCACCCTAGTGGCTTCTATCTGGCCGAGGGCTACGCCGTGCCCTCGCTCTACTGCGTGCTGCGCACCTGCGGCACCTACACCAAGCGCGACTCTAACTACCTGAATCTGGCCCCCAGCTTCGCCTTCGATATCTTCCCCGCCGCGCTCGACGGCTTTATGAGCCTGACCGACAGCGATGGCGATGGCGGCTTCCGCATGGCCTGGGATACCACCTTCCCCGACCTGAAGGATGCCGATGGCGACGGGCTGTACGGGCGTGCGTCCGGCGGCGCCGATCCCGGCGACAACGCTCCCGACAACGACCGCGACGGCCTCTCGGATCAGTACGAGCTTCAGCAGGCCGCCCTCGGCCTGAACCCGCTGCGCGCCGATAGCGACAACGATGGCCTGAGCGATCTGGAAGAGATTCGCCGCAACCTCGACCCGGCCGTCGCCGATATGGATAACGACGGCCTGACGGACAGCGCGGAGCTGGCCGGCTGGGAGATCATCTACGGCTACGCGGCCAACGATACGCCCCTGCGCTTCCGCGTTACCTCCGACCCCCGCGACCCCGACACCGATAACGATGGCCTGCTCGACATCCGCGAGCAGATCTATGGCTTCAATCCCCGTGTGCTGAGCAGCAACGAGCCGTTGCAGATCCAGTCGCGTCTGAATGAGCCCGACGGCGTCAACGACGGGATCGTGGCCGCCGGGAGCAGCGTCGGCTTTAGCGCGGTGATCTCCAGCACCCTGCGCGACCGCTTCGCCCTTGGGTTGTTCGAGGCCGATCTGGAAAGCAGCGCGCCCAAGCCGGATCTCAGCCCGACCGCCTATCGCCTCGGCCCGCTGTCCAGCAGCACGCTCGCCGGCACGCTCGACCTGAGCGCGCAGACGACCACAACGACTACTAATATCCTCACCCGCGCCGGGGCGATCATCGCCGATGTGCAGCAGCTCAGCGGCGGCCGGGTGCTCTGGCTGCCCTTCGAGGAGCAAAATAGCGCCGCCGGTTTCGCCGACGCCTCGCCATTCGGCAATAACGCCACCTGCGTGGGCGGCGCCTGCCCCGACGTGACAAACGCTAGCTACAGTGGCCGCGGCCTCAGCTTCGCCGAAGGCAAGGCCCTGAGCGTCGCCCATAGCCCGACCCTCGCCGCCACCAGCTTCAGCCTCTCGCTCTGGGTCAACCCCGGCGACAGCAGTGGCAGCTACCGCCCGATCATCGAGAAGGCGGGCGGCCCGAACACGCAGGTGACGTTCCACATGGGCATCGCCGCCTCCAGCGACAAGCTGCGGGTTGTCGCCGACAGCGCCGACTGTAGTGTGCGTGCGGTCGATGGCACCTCGCTTTCCGCCCTGACAATGACAAGCTGGAACCTGATCACGCTGGTGGGTAATGGCACCACGCTCAAGCTCTACGTCAACGGCACCGAGGATGGCGCGTGGGCGTACAGCGCCGGCCTGTGCGCCAATAGCGCCCCGCTCAGTATCGTCGGCCCCGCAGGTGGCACCCTCGACGAGGTGGCTTTCTTCCCCTACCCGATGACGCCCACGCAGGTGCAGGAGCAGTTCCGCGACCCTGTGCTCCAGCTCGCCTTCAACGGCGGCACCAACGACAGCTCCAGCCTGCGCCAGCAGGTGACCAGCAACGGCAACGGGCGCCTGCGCATCGCCAATAGCCGCGACGGCGATCAGGTGGGCGCCTTCGGCAAGCGTAACTGGCTTGATGTCGCGACCAGCCCGAGCCTGAACATGGCCCAGGGCAGCGGTCAGTTCACCCTCGCCGCCTATGTGCGCCCGGTGCCTCTCGGCCCCGACAACGGCGAGTGGCAGGCGATTATGGGCAAGCAGGATGACGTTAATACCTACCCGAGCCTTTACATTAACGCTGCCGGCAAGCTGAAGGTCGAGTTCGGCACCGGCAGCGCCCTCTGCGCAAGCGGCGCAACCACCCGCACCCTCGCCGCCGGGGCCTGGAACCATGTGGCGGTAAGCTATACCGGCACCCAGTTCGTCTTCTATATCAATGGCGTCGAGAGCGAGCGGCTGGCGCTTTCCGGCGCGTGTGCGGCCGGCAGCAGGCCGATTGGCTCCAGCCTCTTCATTGGGCGCAGCAGCCCCAACGCAACCCTGAGCATCAACCGGATCGAGGTGCTCGACGAGGGCGACGGCATCGGCAACGCCGAGTACGAGGCGCTTTGGAAGGGCAGCCGCGTCTGGTACCAAGAGGACATCGACGTTGGCAACTACTATCCCGGCGCGCTGACGAGCTTGGCCCTCGACAGCGACGACAGCTTTCGCTTCGAGCTCAAGGAAGAAGACTCCTGCGCGGCGTGCCACGATCTTCAGGTTGATGTGCAGCTGCGCAACTATCAGGTTAACGCCGACGGCACCTGGGGCTACAGCGACGACGGCGAGGGCAAGCTGCACTGGCGGCTCTGGAACAACTGGTTCAATGGCGATCTGGACGAAGTGCAGATCTACCGGGTGGCCTTGGATGCCGCCGGCGCCCGCGACCTGTTCAACAACCTGAACAACCGCGCCTACGCCCTCCAGACCCGCTTGGAGGAGCCGCCCACTACGACGCTCTTCCGCGACGGTTCGGGCAATCTTCAGACTGGCTTCTGCGCTGGGGCGAGCTGTCCCACCACCGGCCTGCCCGGTCGCGACGGCCAGGCCGCCGCCTTCGACGGCAACGACGCGATCATGATCGCCCACCGCCCGACGCTGGATCTGACGGCGGGCCTGACCGCCGCCGCCTGGGTGAAGCTCGCCGATGTCAATCCCGACCAGAAGCTGATCAGCAAGTACGACCCAAGCACGGGCGGCTACACCCTGGGCGTGGTCAACGGCACGCTCTACGGCGAGGTGAAGGATAGCGCCGGCAATCGCGCCGAGGTGATCGGCGGCACCATCAGCCCCGGCGTCTGGACGCATCTCGCCATGAGCGCCAGCCCCGGCCAGTACCTAGTCGGCTTTGTCAACGGCGTCGAGGTGCAGCGCACGCCCCTGCTCCAGCTCCAGGGCAACGTCGTCGCGGTTGGTCGGCCAATCGCCCGCACAGTGACGCTCTACGACGACCAGGGCTACGAGGCCAACTCGGCTGGCGGCATGCTCTGGAACACAGCGGGGGATGTGGATAGCTTCGACCCCTCCGGCTTCGGTAACGACAACAACGAGGCATCGTCGCTGCGCACCAACGGGGCCTGCGTGCGGCTCTACGATGATGAGAACTACGGCGGCGACACTGTGCCCGTCTGCGATGACACCCCGCTGCTGTTGAACTTCAACGACCGGGCGGAGTCGCTGCGCCATTACGGCACCCCGCCGCGCTACAATGCCGGCGCGGGCGGCCTGTCCCTGGACCGTGGGCAGCTTCAGTATCTCCAGATCGACCCGGCGCAGGTGGGCAACCCAACCTTCTCCACCTTCAGCGCTGCCGCCTGGGTGCGGGTTGACCTTGGCAACGAGTGGCACACGATTGTAGCCCGTGGCGATAGCGGCCTGCCCGAGGGCTTCAGCCTGCGGATCGACAACCAGGGCCGGCTGGTCTACCAGGCTGGCGGCGGCGCCTTCACCAGCTCCGGCCAGGTTGTAAGCGACACCTGGACTCACGTGGCGGTGACCCACGATGGCACCACGGTGCGGTTCTACCTGAATGGCGCCGAGGCTGGCGCCCAGAGCTTCACGGGGAATATCAACGACCTGAGCGACCCGATCCTGGTGGGGCGCATGGCGCAGTGCGGCAGCCGCTCCTCCTGCGACTTCTTCAACGGGACGATGCGCGGCCTGGCCCTCTACACGCGCGGCCTGAGCGCCAGCGAAGTGGCCCAGCTCCGTGAGACGCCGAGCGGTGCCGCGCCCGCAGGTCGGGTGCTCTACCTGCCGCTTGATGCCGACCAGGGCAGCAACGGCGATGGCGCATCCACCTTCCGCACGGTGCAGGCGCCAGCCTTCGCGACGAACGATCGGCCCCTGACGATCGGGCGCGCCGCCTGGGGCAACACCATGTTTGCGCGCGGCCTGATCGACGAGGTGACGCTGCTAGAGTACGCCGCCGACAGCGCCGAGGTCGCCGCGCTGGTACGCGAGGCGCCACTGGTGCGCCTGGCGCTCGACGATGTGCTCGGCAGCACCGGGTTTGTCAACGTCGCTGGCGCGTCGGCCAGCTGCGGCGGCGCCACGAGCAGCTGCCCTCAGGCCGGCGCTCGCGGGCGTATCCGCGAGGCGGCGGTCTTTGGGGCCGCCGACAACAGCGGCCTGCTGCTGCCGGATACGACGGCACCTCTGCTCAGCTTCAGCGTCGAGCTGTGGGTGCGCCCGGAGGCGGTGCGCCCTGGCGAGCAGCTCCTGGTCGCCAAAGCCAACCCCGACGGCTCCAACGCCAACCTCGTGCTTAGCCTGGCCCCCGGCGCGCTCACTCCGCGCCTGCGGGTGGGCAGCACCGAGCTCACCGCCCAGCGGGCGCTTAACCAGGGCCAGTGGAACCACATCGTCGCCAGCTTCGATGGCACGCTGCGGCTCTACATCAACGGTACCGCCGAGGTTGGCGCCCCGAACGGTGGCGACCTTAGCAGCGGCGAGCCTGTGCGCGTCGGCTTCCACCCCGGCATTGGGGTCGGCTTCAACGGCATGCTCGACGAGCTGTCGATCTACGGCTACGCCCTTAGCCCCACGACTGTGGCCGCCCACTACCAATACCAGGAGTCGTGGTTCGATGTGGTCGAGCGCCACCAGCTCACCGTGGACGGCGACAACCCCACGGTCGCCTTTGGCCTGGCCGACAATCTGGTGGTCGGCGAGCGCCCGCTGCGTGTGAGCGTGGCCGCCAGCGACCCGACCTCGCGCGTCCGAGGCGTCTGGTACGACGCCGATGGCGATGCGACCGAGGGGCCGTGGCTGTTGGCCGACCCCAGCAGCGATGGCACGAACTGGCTGTTTACCTACACGCCCACCGGCGGCGGCAGCTTCCCGCTGCGCGTGTACGCCGAGGATAGCTTCAGCCATCGCAGCGCAGTTGCCGGCGTAACCGTGCGCGTGGACGAGCAGGCGCCCACTGTGGCACTCAGCCCGGCCCTGACGGCGGGAACCCTGCGGCCCACACCCGGCAGCGCAGCGGACGACGGAACCTGGCTGCTCAACCTCGTAGGCACAGTGAGCGACAACCAGGCCGGCACGCTGGCAGTGGTCGCCGAAATTCTGGGGCGCGAGGGCGTTCTGGGCAGCGTGACCGCCGACGTGCGCGACGGGGCGTGGAGCGGGGTCTTCCGCTTCAGCGCCCCGCCCAACGGGCGCTACAGCCTAAAGCTGCACGCCACCGACAGCGTCGGCAATCGCCGCGATGCGGAGCCCGTTGTGCTGACCCTCGACGCTACGGCGCCCGTGGCCGACGTGAGCATCGGCGGCACGCAGATCGGGAACCCACCTGCGGTGACTGGGCTCAACGCGCTGCCAGGCTGGGCAACCACCCAGTCAACCACGGCGACAGACGTGCTGCCGCCGCTGCTGCGCGGTACGATTAGCGATACCCCCAGCTTGCCCGACACCATGCTCGTTGTGCATGCCGAGGAGGCTGCGGGCGCGACCAGCTTCCTCGACAGCTCGATCTTCCAGCTTGGCGGTAGCTGCGCCGGGTCGGCCTGTCCCAGCGCGGTCGCCGGGCAGAGTGGGCAGGGCCTGCGCTTCGACGGAGTCGACGATCAGATCAGCTTCGCAAACCTGGTGGCCCGCCCCGCTGGCGCTGCCTACGGGCTGAGCCTCTGGGCGCGGCCCAGCGCCGACGAGCGCACGCTCCTCACGGCTGCCGACGCAACGGGCCTAAGCCTGGAGCTGCGGGCCGCCACTGGCGCCTTCACCGTGACGGCGCGGGTCGGCGGCGCCATGACAGTGGTCGGCGGCGGCGCCCTGACACCGAACAGCTGGAACCATCTCGCGGTCAGCTTCGACGGCACGCTCTTCACCACCTACAGCGGCGGGGCGCTCGTGCAGAGCACCCCGGTCAGCGCTACAGTCGCTGGGTTTAGCCGAGTCTGGCTGGGTAGCCGGGCCGACGCCGCGCCCTTTTACCAGGGCGACGCCGACGAGCTGAGCATCTACAGCGTGCCCCTGAGCGCCGAACGGGTCGCCCTGCTCGCGGATGCGGTGCGCAGCCCGATCGCTGGCGCAACGCCGCGTCTGCTCCATGTGAAGGATCGGGAGAACCCGAGCGCTGCACTCGCCCTCACGGCCACGCTTACCTCGACTGGTGGCCTCACCCTCTGGAGCGCGCCTGCGCCCCAGCAGATCGAGGGCATGTATCAGCTCGACATGGAGACCCGCGACAGCCTGGACAATCGCCGCACGCTGCCCGGCATCTGGCGTGGCGTGATCGACACCCGCGCCCCGCAGGCCGAGCTCTTCTTCTACCGGCTGGCCGACGGGCGCACCCTGGTGCGTTGCGAGGTCAGCGACTTCAACCTCGATCCGACGCTGATCGGCTGCCCGGTGCCGAGCGCCCAGTGGCGCTACACCAATCTGGCCGAAACGTGGTACACCGCGCTCTTCCCCGACACGCCGCGCCGCGTGCGCCTGAGCACCCCAACGGTGATCCTCTCCGGCGTCGTGAGCGATCGGATGCGCGCCTGCGACAGCTTCGGCAACTGCGCCGAGGCAGTGGGCACAGCGGCTGGGGTTAGCGGCGGCCTTAGCGCCTTCACCAAACCCACCCCTGGGCAGATCATCACCGCGCCCGGCCCGATCACCCTGAGCGGGATCGCGCTGGCGGAGGTCGGCCTGCGCACCCTGCAGGTTACGAGCGGGGCCACGCAGGTTTTTAGCAAGAGCTTTACGACCGAGACGATGGACGAGTGGACAACGACCGTCAACCTCGACGACGGGATCTACCAGCTTCAAGCCACTGCCACCGCCGTCAACGGGACGGTCTACACCGACACGCTGGCCCCGCGCCTGATGGTGGATCGGAACCCGCCGACGCTCTATCTGCCAGCAGCCGGCACCAGCGGCGCCCCACAGCTTAGCGGCGGCAAGCTGGCGTTCACGCTTGATGTCACAGAGACCGTGGCCCTGGGCGCGGTGGAGGCACAGCTCGGCAACGGCGCATGGCAAGCCTTGGACACCGGCGGGCTGATCGACAACCGTGGCCGCATTCAGGCCGCTCTGGAGCTTAGCGGCCTCGGCATCCTGGATGGCCAGCAGATCGAACTGACCCTGCGAGCGAGCGATCAGGCAGGTCTGGTGACAATCCTTACCCGCAAGCTCACGCTCGACACCACCGCGCCACGGGTAACTGTTGCCCAGGCTGCCCTGGATAGCAGTGCTGGCTTCCTGGCGACTGGCGACGTGCAGGAGGGCGGCGGTACGCCCAACATGCGGCTGATTGTGGAAATCGACGGCACCCGGCGCGAGTACCCGATCCAACTTGTGGCCGGTGCAGCGGGCAGTTGGAACTGGCTGGTGGCTCTGCCCTACGACAGCAGCCTTACGTCGGCCAGCTTCTCGGTGATCGCCGTAGACCCGGCTGGGAACCAGGCGCAACTGCCATTGCAAGGGCTGAAGCTGAGCTATCGCTCCTTCTTACCACTTGTCGGGAGCGCTCCATGACGACGGGGATGCGTTGCGATACGGTTTGGAACGTGACCCCGCTCCGCTACCCCACAAACACCCCGCCGCACACCGTCACCACCTGGCCCGTTATGCCGCTTGCGTGGTCCGAGGCGAGGAAGGCGGCGGCCTTCGCGGTGTCCTCGACGCTGATCGGGCGACCAAGCGGCGGCAGCGCCATGTTTGGCAGCTCGCCAGTGAGGGCAACCAGGCCCGCGCCAGTCTTCTGGATGGTGCGCGTCTCCGGCATGCCGCTGCCGCGCACGCAGTTCACGCGCACCCCGGCGCGGCCGAACTCGCCCGCCAGCGAGCGCGTCATCGCCTCGACCGCGCCACAGGCGGCGCTGATGCCCGCCATAAACGGCGCCGTCATGCCGCTGAGCGTCGCCGAGAGCGTGACGACCGCGCCGCCCCCGCTGCGCGCCATGTGGCCGGCAGCCGCGCGTGAAGAGCGAGGGAACAGGGAACAGGGAACAGGGAACAGGGCCGCGCATCGCTCCGCCCTGTCCCCTGTCCCAGGGCGGATGCAACGTCCCGAGCTAAGGCCAGTTGGGGCCAAAAATAGGCCGGAAATCTGCGTCATCTGCGGATAGAACGCCCGGCGGTCGGACGTTGCATCCGCCCTATCCCCTGTCCCCTGTCCCAGGGCGGATGCAACGTCCCGAGCTAAGGCCAGTTGGGGCCAAAAATGGGCCGGAAATCTGCGTCATCTGCGGATAAAACGCCCGGCGGTCGGACACTGCATCCGCCCTGTCCCCTGTCCCCTGTCCCCTGTCCCCTTGCCTGAAGATGTGCTACAATAGTGCGGTC
>ENA-ORBV01004164-ORBV01004164.1-microbial-mat-metagenome-genome-assembly--contig:-NODE-4164-length-28158-cov-5.067555_pt1 | contig 28158 bp, 18 predicted proteins | sample MGYA00237777_ERZ505514 | MGnify/ENA primary metagenome ERZ505514 (study PRJEB26160, sample SAMN06269048) | microbial mat metagenome | isolation source: Oligotrophic lake microbial mat | place...
GTGGTGTTCGGAATAAACGCGACCCATGCGACAGCGGGCGTAATTCGCGTTGGTGATCGCGTAACAGTCGCTGCGCTCAGGTAGCCAATAGCTCTCGCGCCTCCGCAAGCGGCAGCAGGATTCGGGCCCGATTGACCAATACACCCTGCTCGTTGACACGCGTGACCGAGAATGTGCCGCGGTGTGACTGAGCCACCCAACGCACAATCGCGAGCCCCAGTCCGTTGTTCGCTCTTCCGTCGCTGCCGTTCGCTGCGCTGGCGTCGCGATCGCTGATGGCGGCGAACTCATTGCCACTGCTGGTTACATCAATCGCGGCGGCACCATCAACAAGCGAGCACGATACCGTTACGGGCCCATCTCCCGTCCCGTGACGGCACGCGTTCTCGAGCAGCTCCAGCATCGCCTCCTGCAGCAACGGTGCATTCGCACGCACGACAATCGGTTCGGCTTGGCCGATTGCGAGTGCGCGGCCGAGCGTCTTCGCGCGACTGCGCATGAGATCCGTGCAGTCGAGCAACAATCCATCGAGCTCGACATCGTCTTCGAGTCGCACCGGCTCGCCGGTGCGCGCTTCGGCCAATAGAAAAAGTTCGTCGACGCGCCGACGCATTTGCTCTGCCGCAGTGCGAATGCGGCCGAGTGTCGCGCGCATACGAGTCTCGCTCGGATCGGGGGAGGAAAGCTCGTGCACGGCCTCGCCCAGGACGAGTGTGAGTGGCGTGCGGATCTGGTGCGCAGCTTCGCGGACGAAGCCGCGATTGCGTGACTGCGCGTGTTCGAGTCGGGCGAGCAAAGCGTTGAACTCAGACGCGAGCAGCGACACTTCGTCGCGGGATGCGTCGATGGGCAAACGCCGCGACAGATCGGTGGGCGCAATACTCGCGATGTCGCTCGTCAGCTGCGTGACAGGTCTGAGCGCACCGTGTGCCATGAGATAGCCGGCGGTGAGACTGATCAGCAGAATGAGCGGGGCGGCAATTGCGAGGGAAACACCCAGCAGTTCGGTGTCGCTCTCAATGCCCTCGGTTGATGCGAAGGCGATGATTGTCAGCGGCTGCGTGTGTAGACTGTCTGACGCAATCGCGAATGGGTGTGCGACGGCGCGATAGTCGAGCCCACCGGAGTCAAGTACGATGCGCTGCTGGTGCGTCAGTCTCCACGCGTTCCCTATTCGCGCTGCATCGGCTGCAGGTCCGACTATCGCCAGCGTACTGTCGTGGGCCCCGACGATCAGAAAAGCATCGCCGTTGGGGGGCCATTCATCGACTACCTCGGATGCGGCGAAGGCCAGAGATGAGTCAGGCGTTTCATCCGTCTCGCGCCTGATGGCATAGGCGACGCCCGACGTCACCGCATCCAGACGCAGATCGAGTCTGCGGTTCGATTCGCGCCAGAGATACCCAAGGGCCCCGACCGCGAGGAGAGAGAGGCCACCAGCGAATGCGAGGGCGAAGCCCGCGGCCAGGCGCAGGCGGAGTCTACTGGACGCCATCTGACGCTGATGGTGCCTTGTCACTCAACATGTAGCCAGTGCCGCGCAACGTATGCAGCAGCGGCAGCATCCCTTCGAGATCGATTTTACGACGCACTCGACCTACGAGCACGTCGACCGCATTCGCGACGGGATCGAAATTATCGTCCCAGACCTTGTCGAGAATCTGAGCCCTTGTCACGACGCGTCGACTGTTGCGAAGCAAGTACTCGAGCAATGCAAATTCACGGGCCGTCAGTCGGATAGCATGGCCCGCGCGCTCCGCGTGATGCGTGGCCGGATCCAAGGCCAGATCCGCAAGCCTGAGTGTCGGTTCAAGGGCGATAGCAGGCCGACGCGCCAGCGCACGGAGTCGAGCGAGCAGTTCGCTCACGGCAAACGGTTTCGCCAGATAGTCGTCGGCGCCGGCATCGAGCCCGCGCACGCGATCATTCACGGCGTTGCGTGCCGTGAGCACAAGCACGGGAGTGCGGTCGCCGCGGGCGCGAAGCCGGCGGCAGACTTCAAAACCGTCGATATCGGGCAATCCGACATCGAGCACCGCAAGGTCGTACGCGCCGCTCGCCAGCGCGTCGAGCGCGTGCTGGCCGCTCGACGCCGCATCAGGAGCCCACGCGGCTTCCCGCAGCACGCGCAGTAGAAACTCCTGAACTTCGGCGTCGTCCTCCACGACCAGTACGCGCATAACCCGAAAGCTGCGATGCGTGCAGTAACGCGCGCTACGGCTTCTTCCCCTTGGCTTTGGCCTTCGCTTCCTTTTCCTTGTCAGCCTTTGCTTCTTTGGCTTCAGCAGCCGCGTCTTCATGCTCAACGCCGGTCACTGCGCCCGTCATCGCATCGACGCCCACTTCAGTGATGCCAGCCTTGCCCGCAACTTTGATGTCGAACGAGTAGATAAGCTTCCCGTCTTCGTTCTCGATTTCGGCCTTCTCCACCTTGCCACCTGGCGCCTTGGCGAGCGCTGTTGCCGTGGCGGCTTCGGCGGTGATCTTCGCCTTCTTGAGTAAGCCCGGCTTCTCTTCAGAAACCTTCACGGTCTGCGCAAATAGGGGGGCAGCCACGAATGTCGCGACCGCTGCGGCGAAGGCACTCCGAGTGAACGACCGGACGATGCTGCGTGGTGCGTAGCTCTTTGACATGGGGCGGGCTCTCTGTGGAGGATGGGCCGTGGCGATCAGACCGACACCGGCAGGCGATAGCCTCGGCCTCGGACCGCAACGAGCAGGACGGGAACTACGAACAGCGTGATCGGTGTCGACAGCGTCAGGCCGCCGATGACCGCGAGCGCCAACGGCTTCTGCAACTCACTGCCTGCGCCAATGCCCAGTGACAATGGCAGCAGACCAAACAGGGTGCAGAGCGTGGTCATGAGAATTGGACGAAGACGTACGCGTGCCGCTTCGAGAATTCCCGTCTCGAGATCGACCGCACTCAGCTGCATCCGATGTCGCGTGAAGTCGAGCAGAATGATGCCGTTCTTCACGATCAACCCGACGAGCAGGATGAGTCCCATGAAGCTAGACACATTGAGTGTCGTTTTGGTGACAAAGAGCAGCGCAAGCGCACCTACGAATGACAGGGGTGCTGCGAGCAGCACGACGAGCGGTTCGACGAACGAGCGGAATTGCACGACCATCACGGCCATCACGGTCAAGGATGCGAGCGCCAGCACTACGAGTAAGGCGGAGAAGGCCTCCTGCTGACTCGCGTAGCGGCCACCGATCTCCACGCGAATGCCGGGCGGGGCTGGATGCGCAGCGAGAATCGCTTTCACGTCTGCCATCGCGTCACTCAGTGGGCGTCCTTCCACGCCAGCGGTGAGGTTGACCAACTGCTGCTGGTTCTCGCGCACGTACTCGCCGCGCACATCGGCGGTACTGAAATCTGCGAGCGAAGAGAGTGGGCTCGCTCGCCCAGTGCGCGGGGAGAAGATCGGTAAAGCGCCAAGGCGCTGCGCGTTGAAGCGCACGGAATCCGGGGAGCGTACGCGCACTCCGATTGAGCGATCATCGAGGCGAATCTCACCTGCCGCAACACCGAGCAACGCGCCGCTCACGGCGGCACTGACATCCTTCGGCGTGAGGCCTAGACGACTTGCTTCACCGCTGCGCACAACCATCGCCATTTCGGCGCTCGGTTCGGCGATTCCGTTGTAGAAATCCTCCAGCCCCTCAACCTTCTGGACCTTTTGACCGAGAAACGCCGCATACGAAGCCCCGTCTGCGTACCCGTCTCTTGAACCACGATGCCGCTGCGATCGTACGATTCCGGATCGGCAACGGCGTGTGTCGCCACATGGAGCAGGGATCCGCCCTCGCGCATCCGCTGCGAAAGCCGGTCATGTGTCACCGCGTCGCCATCCAGCAGCACGCTACCGTCCGGCATTCGCGCGATTGCCCGCGCTTCGATGTGCGCACCGGGAAGCGCCACCCACGGCGTCGCCACGCCCGGCATAGCTGGCATGGCGCACATCCGGTGGACGGTGATCCCGCATCACTCGGGCCGGTGAACGAGTGGCAAGCCGAGTGGAAGTGGGACGGTATTCGCGCGCAGTTGGTGCGGCGTCGCGGACGCACTTTTTTGTGGAGTCGCGGCGAAGAGCTGCTGGCCAGCCGCTTTCCCGAAATCGAAGCGGCCGCCGAGTGGTTGCCGGATGGCACCGTGCTCGACGGTGACCTGCTTGCATGGCGCGATGGGAAGCCACTGCCGTTCACCGAACTGCAGCGTCGCATCAATCGCAAAACAGTAGGCAGGAAGTTGCTGACGGATGTGCCGTGTCACTTGCTCGTCTACGATTGTCTCGAACGAGATAACGTTGACGTACGCACCCAATCGCTTGATGCACGTCGAGGGCATGCAATCAGCGCGTTGACTGCTCTCCCAGGTGGTTCGCCCTTTGGCATATCACCAATCGTTGCGGCGACGTCGTGGCAACAGTTGCACGACGCACGCGCTACTTCGCGCGACGCGGTTGCCGAAGGGCTGATGCTCAAGCGACGCGCAGCGGCGTACGGCGTTGGTCGGCGTGTCGGCGACTGGTGAGAATGGAAAGTCGCGCCGCTCACGGTCGATGCTGTGTTTGTCTACGCCCAAGCCGGCCAGGGTCGCCGCGCAGGACTCCACACCGACTCCACCTTCGCCGTGTGGGATGGCGACGCACTTGTGCCATTTGCGAAAGCGTACTCAGGGCTGACTGACGCCGAGATTCGTGAAGCCGATACACTGGAAGGTGTGAAGGCGCTGCTCACATCCGCAGGCGCGCGTGACGACCAGCATTGACGTATGGTTCGCGTCGCGCAGTTGGGAACCGTTCGCCTTCCAACGTGAAGTGTGGGGAGCGTACGCGCGCGGCGAATCGGGGCCCATTCACGCGGCGACCGGCACGGGCAAAACGTATGCCGCGTGTCTGGGTTCAGTGATCGAAGCGATTGACGAAATCGCGCGTGAGTCGCACAAGCCGCGCGCGATGCGCAAGCGCGCCGATGCGATGCCACTACGCGTTTTATGGATCACGCCACTGCGCGCACTCGCAGCCGACACGGAGCAGGCGCAGCGCGAACCGATCGAAGCGCTTGGCCTTCCATGGACCATCGAGTCGCGTACGGGCGACACAAGCCAAGCGCGACGCGCCCGTCAACGCGAACGACTGCCAACTGCACTGGTCACCACGCCAGAGTCGCTCTCGCTGCTGCTCTGCCGCAAAGACAGCGCGGCAAGCTTCGCCGATCTGCGCTGCATCGTGGTCGAAGAATGGCACGAACTGCTCTCCACCAAGCGCGGCTCGCAAGTCGAGCTCGCCCTCGCACGATTGCGCCTGCTCTGCCCAAAGCGGACTCAAATCCGGCCGCTATCGCGTGGTCATCTCCACCTCATCACTCGACCTCGGCGTCGACTTCACGCCCGTCGATCTCGTAATGCAGGTTGGCAGCCCCAAGGACGTGGCGCGATTGCTGCAGCGCGCGGGGCGCTCGGGGCACTCACCCGGCCGTGTGTCACGCATTGTCTGCGTACCCACGCATGCGTTCGAGCTGGTGGAAGTGGCCGCAGCGCGCGATGCCATGCGCGCCAACGCCATCGAGAGTCGCGATCCACTCGATCGGCCGCTCGACCTGCTCGCACAACATCTCGTCACACTTGCGCTGGGTGGTGACTTCACACGCGACGCCGTGCTCGCTGAGTTGCGCACTACGCGTGCGTACGCACTACTCACCGAACGCGAGCTCGATTGGACAATCGACTTCGTGACGCGTGGCGGCAATGCACTCAAGGCCTACCCGGAATTTGCTCGCGTACAACTTTTGGACGGTCGCTACACGGTCACCGATCGACGCGTTGCATTGCGTCACGTGCTCAACATCGGCACGATCGTGAGCGACGCGGCCATCACGGTCCGGTATATGACCGGTGGGCGACTGGGCACCGTCGAGGAGAGCTTCGTTTCGCGCCTGAACCCCAGCGTCGTCGGACCACCTGCTGCATGAACGGCGGCGGCCCTGGGAGTGCGCTGTACAAGAGCACTGACGCCGGCGTTACGTGGACCAAAGTCACTGGCGCTGGATTCCCGACAGGCCCACTCGGCCGCATCGCCGTCGAAGTATTTCGCGGTGATGCAAAGATCGTCTACGCGAGTGTGGACGGCCCGAGTGGTGCCGGCGGCCGCGGTGCTGCACCGGTTGATGAATCGGCCGATGCCGCTCCTGCGGGTGGGCGAGGCGCGGCACAGGCGGGCGGTATCACCGGTGTCTATCGTTCCGACGATGGCGGCGCCACGTGGAAGAAACAGAGCAGCACGAACGCGCGTCCGATGTACTTCAGTCAGTTGCGCATCGATCCGCTCAACGCCGATCGTATTTACATGGGCGGTGTTGGTCTGCACCTCTCGCTCGACGGCGGCAGGACCTCTGAAGAGTTTGGGCGCCAGTTGTCGACGGAACGAGCCGCTGAGAGTGCGCCGCGTTTGGCAGTCGGTGCGTGATGAACCTGCATCCTGACCCGAGCCGACCTGCGCCGAGTACTGCCGTGAGCGCTCGCCAAACCTAACGCGAGTGTTATGCCGCCGAACCGACGTCCACCTCGGCGGTGTTTGGCACGCTGCGCACGTTGGACGCGATGGTCAGCCAATCGGTGCGCGCCCGATCCCATTCCTGAATCAGCACGCCGTAGCGTTCGAACAACCGTCGAATCTGCACGGGCCCGTATTCCATCAGTTCCTCGAGCACGGGCACCAGCACACTCAGCGCATCGTCGCTGATGATCGTGCGTCGAGCGATCTGCGCGATGTGTCGCGCTTCCGACGCCGCAATCGTGAGTCCATCCCCGCGATTGACGTGCAACATCACATGCAGGTCGCTCGTACCGTCGCCCACATAGATCACGCGTTCGGCCGGCACGCCGAGTGTGGCGCGCAACTGATCGACGGCGGCAACCTTGCCGTAGCCGGCGGGAACGCGCACGATCGACTCGATCTCGCCCGAGTCCGGGCTGTAGCCCAGTCGCGTGGCGATGATGTGCGCGGGGTCTACGAGACCGTCCAACGCCGAGTGTACGACGTCTTCCGGCGCCGCCGACACGACGTAGAAATCGAACGTGGCCGAGTCGATGCCATCCGCCAGGCAGCGCAGCAGCAACGCGATATTGCGCTTGAGTCGAATCTGTCGCCCCACGACGAGCAGATCCTCACGGCGTACGCGACGATATTCCGGGTCGTGACGCAGCAGGTACGTCAGCTCGGCGCCTTCCTGCACGAGGTTGAGCCCCGACAACGACGCCACCTTGGCACCGAATCCTCCCAAGCCGAGCATGTCACTCAGCACATGACCGGAATCGTTGAAGCTGAGCGTCTGATCAAAGTCGCTGACGACCAGATAGTGCTTGCGCATTCGTCCTCCATGACGCTGAACGTACGAAACAAACAAACCGCCCCCGCGTCCGATGCTGCTAGGGAGGCGGGGGCGTCACCGCGATGCAGTGCGCCGTGAGTGACGCAGGCGCGAACTGTCATCGAAGAGCTGCTCTGGATACCGGCGGGAAGAGGGCGATCCAGCCGACCCTCTGCTCGAACCCTAGGAGCAAAGCGGTGTGCTGTCAATCGAACACACGATTTTTTCCAGCTGCCGGCACGTGTGTGGCGTGCGCAGCACTAGGCCGTCGCTGCGGTCGCCGCGGCCTGCGCACGAGCTTCCGCTGCCGCCTGTCGCGCGTCCCACATCCCCTTCAAACGCGCGCGGCGCTTCGCCAGTTCAGCCTCGGCATCCGGGCTCGCCATCACGACGGCTTCCACGTGCTTGAGCACGGCCGGACTCATGCGCGCGCGGATGTCGGCGAGAAATGGATGCACTTTGCAGAACGTGCCAAAGATCTCACCGTGTGCCGCGAGAAACATGTCGCGGTCGATCGCGCCAAAGACGACCATCGACGCGGCCATGTCCCAATAGCCCATCACCATGCGCACCCACGAATGCTTGTCGGTGACCATCGTGCTGAAGAAGGCCTCGGCGTTGTCGGGGTGGAACTCGGTGATGAACCAACTGCGTGCGGCGCGCAATTCCGGTTCGCGGCGCATGTCGAAGAGCTGGAGGTTCAGCTGTGCGGATTCAAATGGAGTCGGCATCGAAGCAGGCGAAAAGGAGAGGGTGCGTAGTCGCGTGCGTCATCCTGCGACGCGAGCACGGAATGCACAACGGGGAGCCGAATGATCGGCTCCCCGGTGTCCTGCTGGTGCACTGGAACTGATGACCGTGGAATGCATCCATGGTTTGATCGTAAAGGGCGTGCGATCGATTAGCTCCGACGACGACGCGCCGTCATCACTCCGACCACCAGCATACCGGCGCCAAACAGCACGAACGTCGCCGGCTCCGGAACGACCGCCGAGTTGAGCGTCACCGCGCCCGACCACGACGCGACACTTCCAATGTCGTCCTGCGTGTACGTCAACAGCGCCTGCATGCCGTCATAGAACGTCGGCGCATACGTGTTGCTTGCCGTACCCTGGGCACACGTCGTGGTGACCGTGAACGGTACGCCACTTGAGATGCACGACGCGGTGCCGAGGTCCACGCCCAGGTTGGTTGGCGTAAAGCCCACCAGTCCGTCGCCCGAGATGTACGTCGGGTACACACCACTCGTCGTGACAGTTGAGGTGCCACGCGCTCCGTTGGTAACGCTCACGCCACCGGTGCTCGTGGAGTTTCCGTACAAGCCTGGCACCACGGGGATGCTGAAGAGGAACGCGTACGTATTTGGACCGGCGACAGAGTTGGTCGTGGTCGCACCAAACGAGATGAACGGATCAGAGTTCATCAACGCGCTGAGCGAGAACAGACCAAAGCCGGCATCGAAATCGTTCACGTCGAGCGACCACACTTTCCCCTTCGTCACGTCGGTCAGAAACGACGAGAGATCCCAGCACTGCCCATTGACGAGCGCATACACGGTCGGTCCGATCGCCGCCTGTCCAAAAGTTCCCGACGGGGCAATGGTGTTGGCCACACAGCCTTTCGGCTGCGCCTGCACAGCGAGCGGTGCTAGCAACAGCGCCGCCGCTGCGATGACACGTAATGATTTCATGCAACCTCCATTCGGGAGTGGCGTCGATGCCAGATAAAGTACCTTTCGTCGACGTAAGCAGGATGACAATGCAGCCGATCTAAATGGCTGTCAATGCACCAGTTGCGGCCCAGCCCGCCTTGAGAATTGCTGACCTCGCTTGCGGCGTCGTGGTAACCAGCGAAGTAACGGTCAATACCGCAACGTGTTGGGCTGAAAGGTGCGCCAGCTATGCCAGAATTCCTGGCTCGCGTTGAGCGGCAGCCGCGAGCCGTTGGCGCCGCGGCCGGTCAGTGCACGTTCGCGATCTCGAGCAGCAGCAGTCCGAGCACGCCCACCACGAACAACTTCTTCACTTCAACGTTCCCTTCGCTTGCGCGGAGAGCGCGAGCGCGACGCCATTGCTCCAGCCAAACCCATCCTGCGTCGGATACTCACCACCACCCGCCGTGCGACTCGCATCGGTGACATCGTACTTCTCGGTCATCTTGCCGCTGTTGGCATACACGCGACGGTTGAGCGCCAGCCACCGCTCCCGTGCGACATCGGCCAGATCCGAGCGTGCGTAGCGTCGGACGCCTTCCATGCCGAGCCATTGCAGCGGCGGCCAGCCGTTGGGCGCGTCCCACTGCTGCCCCGACGCCACCAAGGAGGTGACGAATCCACCCGGGCGCAGGAAGTCCTTCTCCAGTCGAGCCGCCGTGGCGCGTCCCTGTGCAGCGGTGGCGACTCGAAAGTACAATGGCGCGGCGGCCGCCATCGTGGGACGGGACTTCTCGCGCGCGCCGGTGCGCCATCGCACATCAAAGAAGAAGCCTTCGCGCGCATCGAATGCGTAGCGACGAATGGCCGCTCGGCGCGACTCGGCGGCCGCAGTGAATCGCGCGCCCGCGGCCGCAGCACCGGTGCCCCCACGACGCGCCAGCAACGCCGCGATCGTGCGTTCGGCGTGATAGAGCAAACTGTTCAAGTCGACGGGCGCCAGTTCGATGGTCTCGAGCGTGCGCAGATCTTTCGGATCACGCATCCAGCGACTGGAGAAATCCCATCCGCTTTCGGCGGCAGCGCGAATGTTGGTATACAGCGCCTTTCGTGCGGCATCAGAAAGCGACTCGCCCAACCGATAGTCCTCTCGGTACGACTCGGGCCTCGCCTCGGGCAGATCATCGTAGTAGCGGTTGAGCAGCGTGCCATCGGGCAGGCGGACGACGCGCCGGTAGGCCTGGCCGGCTTTCACGCGTGTCGCGCCGTCCATCCAGAACGCGTACTCGCGCTGCATGGCGTCGAGATAGCGCAGCGCCTGCGTACTGTCGGTCGCCTCGGCGTAGAGTCCCACCATCGCCGCGAAGTAGGGTGGTTGACTGCGACTCAGGTAGTACGCGCGATTGCCGTTGGGAATGTGACCGATGGTGGTGATGAGATGCGCGAAGTTGTCGAGCATGTGCTTCACGAGATCGGTACGCTTGCTCTGCACGAGGCCCAGCATCGTGAAATACGAATCCCAGTAATAGACCTCGCGAAAGCGGCCGCCGGGTACGACATACGGATTCGGCAGCGGTAGCAACGACGAGCGCGCATCGACCGAATCTCGTGTGCGCGTGAGCACCGGCCAGAGCATGTTGATGTGCTGCTCCATGCTTTGCGTACCATCGGTCTTCACGTCGCCGCCAACGTCCTTCGGCACTTCAAAATTCTGCGCCACAAACGCCTTCAACGAGAAGCCTGTCTTCACCTTCTCCGCGTTGTATGCGGCCACAATCGCGTTCGGTGCACGGCGCGGCTTGCTGTCCACGAACGATTTGGAGTCCGGAAACACCGATGCCATCTGCACATCGTGAAAGAGCGCGCCAAGATCATGCGCCGGATCGTACGCAGGCGTGAAGGTTGGTTTCGGATTCTGTCCGCCAACGATGGCCGGAATCACAAGCCCCACCAAGCCCCACCGCGCCCAGATCTTCGCGCCCTTGTGCGCGGTGTCCGCGCGCAATCGCGGCCGCAGTTCCGCGCCGATGATCAGTAGCATCAGTGCCCGCCCACCAGCATTGCCGGTCGCGCATCGGACGACCTACTCACCTTCACGAACGCACACGCCACCGCGGCGCATCCAAGCAGTGCACCGGCCAGTCGAATCACATTGGCCGGGTTGCCGCCAAGCCCTGACTCGTAGTAAAACGGCAGCGTGACGTTCTGAATGAGCATGGGGATGACGATGAACATGTTGAAGACGCCCATGTAGACGCCTACACGGTCCTTCGGGATCGAGTCGGAAAGCATCACGTACGGATTGCCCATCATGCTTCCCCAGGCGAGTCCGATACCGACCATCGGCAAAAAGAGCAGTGTGCGGCTCTGAATGGAGGGGATCGCCAGCATGGCGGCCGAGGCGGCCACCAACGCGATGGCATGCATCCACTTGGCACCGATGCGACGCGTGATCGGCACCATCGCAAAGGCGGCGATGAAGGCGACGAAGTTATAGAACGCGCCCACCTGACCGGTCACGAGTCCCGCTTCACGGAAGCCGGGCGAGAGCGGGTCTTTCGTATTGAACAACGTGAGCGCGAGTGCCGGCGAGATGTAAATCCAATAGCAGAACATCGCGTACCACTGGAAGAACATCATCACCGCCATCTGTCGCATGGTCGATGGCATCGCACGGAACGCGTCCACGATCTCCATCAACGTGTGCCTCACTCCCCTCGGCATCTTCTCGATGCGCGCACGCTCGTCGGCGGTGAGTGGCAGTTCCGGCGTCGTCTTCACCGACCAGAGAATGGAGAGAATCGAGAACGCCGCGCCCATCACGAACGCCAACATGGTGATCGTCGGAATACCGCGATCGTTCACCGCATCGCGATTCATGCCCATGAATACCAACAGCGACGGCGTGATGTACGACAGCGTTTGCCCCAGGCCGGTGAACGCGCTCTGCGTCAGGAAGCCCAGTGAGGTCTGCTTGCCGTCGAGGCGATCGGTGACGTAGGCGCGATACGGCTCCATCGTGATGTTGTTGGCCGCGTCGAGAATCCACAGGATGCCGGCGGCCATCCAGAGCGAGCGACTGAAGGGCATCGCGAACAGTGAGAGCGAGCAGAGAATCGCGCCGACGAGGAAGTACGGCGTGCGTCGCCCGCGCGGGCTCAGCGTGCGATCGCTCATCGCGCCGACAATCGGCTGCACGATCAGTCCCGTGATCGGACCGGCGAGATACAGGAACGGGAGGTTGGCTTCGTCCGCGCCCAGATACCGGTAGATCGGGCTCATGTTGCCCTGCTGCAGCCCGAAGCTGTACTGGATTCCGAAGAATCCGATGTTCATGTTCACGATCTGCCAGAACGAGAGGATCGGTCTCGTCGGCGCCACGACGGCGGAATTCTTCATAGGCAATTTTCGCGTGAGGCAGCAGTGAATGTCCAGAGCGGGCGGGCTGACGAGGCGATCGCACTGCTGCATGCGCTGAGCGGGCCTGACGGCATTCATGCCTCGTTGTCTGCAACGGCGAACTATCGGGCGATCTTTGCGCGCGACGCCGTGATGGCGGGAACGGCGGGGTTGTTGCTCGGCGATGCGACGATCACGCGCGCGCTCGTGCGGACACTCGAACGACTGCGCGACCTGCAAGGCCCGCAGGGGCAGATCGCGTCCAACTTCGAGATCCGGGCCGAGCATGCCCCGCACGTGAGCTTCGGCACTCTCGCGCCGCGCATCGATTCGGCCACCTGGTACCTGATTGGCGTGGCGTTTGCCGCGCGTGCGGGCGCGCTCGGGATCAACGCCTTTCGCGATTCGATTGGTGCCGTCATCCGGTTGCTGGACGGCATCGAGTACAACGGCCGGCATCTGCTCTACATCCCCACCGGCGGCAATTGGGCCGACGAGTACATCTACGACGGCTACATCCTCTACGACCAGGTACTGCGCGCGTGGGCGTTGCGGCTGCTGGGAGACGTCTGCAACGAGCCGGCATGGCTGGCCAAGGCCACTGACATCGGCGACACGATCGAGGCGCGCTACTGGCTCGATCCGGCGCGTGAACGCGGTCATCCGGCGGCGTCGCTGTCGCCGGTGGGTGCGCAGGACATGTTCGACCTCGCGGCCTGCAGTCTGCTGGCGCTCTCGGGCGTCGCGCCGCGACTCGCCGCCGCTGCGCTCGATTGGATCGACGAACAGTTCCTCTCGCGGGCCAAGCTCCCCCCGGCCTTTCATCCCGTCATCGATGAAGGGCATCCGCAGTGGCCGGCGCTGCGACGCTATCACCTGCATGCGTTTCGCAACGAACCACACGCCTACCACAACGGCGGCATCTGGCCGATCTGGCTGGGATGGCTCGCCCTCGCCCTTGCCCAGACTGGCCGCAATTCGGAGCTGGAGCGGTTGGTCACCACCACCACGGAGGCGATTGGAGACGGCCGTCCCTTCGCCTTTGAAGAGTTCCTGCACGGGGTCACCGGCGAACCGGACGGTACCACCCGCATGGCGTACTCGGCGACGGGGCTGGTTTTCCTGCAGCGCGCGGCTCTTCCCGCCACCCGCGCGTTCTTTCGCGCCGGTCCGACATCTTCGGCGACGGCGCTCTCCGCGCAGCTCATGCACAGGCTCCGTGGGCGACTCGAAGGGGCGGCTACATCGCGCCTCATCATCGGGGTGGCCGGCGAATCAGGGAGTGGCAAGTCGGTGACGGCGGCCAATCTGGCCAGTGCGTGCAACGCTGCGGGCCATCGCGCGGTCGTGATCAACCAGGACAACTACTTCGTCCTGCCGCCGCGCACCAACCACGAGCATCGCTGCGAAAGCATGGCGAACGTTGGTCCGCACGAAGTGGATCTTGACCGGCTCGCCGAACACGTGGCCGCGTTTCGTGTCGGTACACGCGAAGTCGTGGCGCCGCGGGTGGACTATCCCAACAATCGCTTCGTGACGCAGCAGTACGACTTCGCCGAACCGACGGTACTGATCGTGGAGGGCACGTATGTGCTGCAGCTCGACTCGCTCGACGTGCGCATCTTTCTCGAGGCGACGCATGACGACACGGAAGCACGCCGCCGCGCGCGCAACCGCGATATCGATGCGCCCATCATTGCCAGTATTCTCGCCATCGAGCACGAGATCATCGCACGCCAAGCGTCGATGGCCGACATCGTCATCGCAGCCGACTTCACGATTGCGCGCTGAGGTTTCCCTGGCGACTGGAAACACAACGGCAAGGGCAACCGCGACTGACTATCACGGATACAAACAGATCAACAACCATGATTTCGGGGATACCGCAAATGAAATAATGAAAAGCAGTATCCGCGCAATCCGCGTCGTGTCCGCGTTCATCCGCGTCAGTCAGTTGCTGTTGCTGTTGCAGTATCCGTGAAAATCTGCGTCCAATCCGTTCGTATCCGTGATAGTCGGTTGCTTTTCCCTCTCGCACGCGCCGATCCCGCCTGGTCATCGGCGGTGGCCAAGCGACGCCTGCCTACGCCGCTCGACGACGACGCACGAAGAACAGCGCGACCACGCCGAGCCCCACGAGCGCGACCGACGACGGCTCCGGCACGACGGCGGTCGATGTATTGGTGAACGAGAAGCTCAGGTCGTTGAAGCCGTCCGGATACTCGGGCAGGTTCAGCAGGTCTTCAAAACTGACGAGCGTGGTCTGTGGCTGCCAGTTGTTCTGCACGCGCGCGTGAGGCAGACCGTCGGGATTGCGAATGCCGGGCCCTGTGAGGAAGTGTTCCCCGGTATTCTGAACGAACAGGCGGAAGATCAACTCGGTACCCAGTCCGAATGCGCCGAGGTTCACCGTGCTGCCAACCAGTGAGGACTGATTGTTGAACAGGAACATGTCATTCCCGAGATTACCGTCGTCGCCCGGATTGCCTGCCGCGTCGAGCATCAGGTAGAGATTGTTGCTGAACGAGGCGGAATTGCCAAGGTACGTCGCCACGATGGGGTTGTTGCCGTTCACGAAGATGCTGAGTCCCTCCGTGCCGAACGGCGCGACCGGAAACTGCGCCGACGCATCTCGCGGCATCGCCAATGCCGCTGCGACGATTGCTGCCAATCCAAACTTTCGCATGCGTTCTGCTCCTGTTGTGTCTGAGACGACGGGGGTCTCGGCGACGATACCCGTCCCACAACCCTCGTCAAGCTCAGCTGTTCAGCGCGTCAATACCCGATACGCGTGCCTGGCAAGCGCTTCTTGAGGCAGACGTACGCCTTCGCGCGTCGCGCAAGTCAGTCGAGCCGCGCATTGCGGTGCAGCGCCACCGCGCCGTTCGCCGGAACAGTCACCGTTGCCTCTCCCGAGGTGCGCACCACCAGGGCCATCCCGCTGCACGATCCTGCGCGACCGCTGCTGGCTGCGCTGAATTCAAACTGCACCACATCGCAGTAACTCCCCGCGGCGAGCGTCGTTGGCAGCGTGGCCACCACGGCAGTCGCCGTTCGGTTGAAGGCCACGAAACCCGCGCCATCGCGACAGAGTGCGATGCGATTGGGGTCGCCATCGATGCTGGCCGACGTCCGACCGCAGTTTGACATCGGCGTGCCTACCGCGGCTTTGCGGAACGCGACCATGTTGGCGATTGCCGGCCGGCGATGCTCGCAAATCCACGTGCTCGCCTGCACGCTGCCGAGCAGCGCGGAGCATCGGGATGCGCCGGCCGGATCGAAGGTGGAGGCGGTGATACCGATGCCCGCCGCCGGCGGGCCCGCGTCGCGTCCGCTCAGCGTGGTGCGGTCGAATCCGTAACTCGACATGATGCTCGGATATCCCTGTGGATGTGCGAGCATGAAGATCACCGCGAGCTCGTAGCTGGTGCTTGCGTAGTAGAGATTGTCGCCACGCTGGTTGTCGTGGTTGTCCACAAAAACCACACTTTTGTCCGAGGGGAGCGATCCTGGCGCTTGCAGCGTGACGCCATTGATCGTGCCGCCATTGCGGCCACTGAACGCGTCCGTTAGCCGATACCCATATTGAAAGTCGCTGACATCCGTCGCGCCACCAGACGCATAGCCGACACCGTAATACGGCGGCGGGGTGACCGCCTCCCCCGCATTGTTGATGATTTCGAGAAAGACGTACGGCCGTGAGCGACCCGCGGTCGCGGCGGCGGCATTGACGCGCGTGAGGATCGCCTCGAGATCGCGTGGCGCCACATGCTTGGCGGCGTCGACGCGAAAGCCCGCGATGCCCAACGCGTTGAGCGCAACGAGATAGTTGCCGATTGTCTCGCGCACTGTGGCGTCTTCGGTGCGAAGATCCGCCAGTCCCACCAGCTCACAGTTCTGCACCTGAAACAGGTTGTTGTAGCTGTCGATGCCGCACGGCGAATGGAAATCGGCAACGCTGAACGGCACTGCGGGATAGCTGTACTTGGTGTACGCGCTGCCCGCACTGCCGATGCCACTCCCCGCCGTCATGTGGTTGATCACGACATCGGCGTAGATCTCAACGCCGACGGCGCGACAGCGCGAGACCATCTGTGCCAACTCGGCGGACGTACCGGAGCGCGATCGATCCAGCTTATAGCTGACAGTTTGGTAGCGCTGCCACCACGGATGGAACGCGCCGCCGCTGGTGATGATGGCATGCTCAGATGGTGGCGAGATCTGTACCGCCTTGTAACCCTTGGGGCCCAGCCAGACTTCGCATTCGCGGGCGATATCCGGCCAGCGCCACTCGAACAGATGCACGAACACATCACCCGCAGCCGCACGTCCGCTCGAGCGATAATCCTGCGTCAATTCGGTCGGCGGCGTGACCGGCGGAACGACAGGAGGAGTTGGCACACTGCTCTCGCCACCCCCGCACGCGGCGAGGAGGCCGATCGTCGCCGTCATCAACGTCGCTCGGCGGATCGCGTGCCAGCGTTGCGTTCCGAGCGTGATCACCGTGACGACGCGACGGCGCCGCCGCGCACGAGGACCCGGAAACCGTGCCTGGGGATCGTGACCGCCTGCGTGGCGGCGAGCGTCAGCGTTTGCTTGCTGAACCAGTCGGTATACGTCCCCGGCGCGCCGAGGCCTTCATAACGTACGGTGGCGTCCGTGCTGTCGAAGTTCACGAGCACCACAACGGTACTGCTGTCGCGCGTCCGAGAGTACGCGAACACTTGCTCGCCGCCATCGGTCTCGAGTAGGGACTGCTTCCCACCCCATGGACCATTCCACACGGCCTGCTGCGTATGCCGCAACGCAAACAGCGCCCCATAGAAGTCGGCGAGCGATGGTCCGCTCCAATCCACCGTGTCCTTGTCGAAGAAGCGGAGCCGCTTGGAGAGACTCGCTTCCTGCCCCGTGTAAAGCAGCGGCAGCGAGTTCTGTACCGTGGCACTCAGCACATACGCCGGGCGATGGTTCTCGCCCATACGCTCGAACTCTGTCCCCTGCCAACTGTTTTCGTCGTGGTTGCTGGTGAAGTACAGGCGATACGCGCTGCGACGGTAGAGCGAATCCTGCCTGGCGAAATACGCCGTCAGCGCCGTTGCACCGTGCCTCCCCCGCGCCACGTCATTCAGCAGGTGATGCAGCTCCCAACCATATGTCGCGTCGAACGACTCATGCAGCGCAGCGTCCTCCCACTCGGCCAGCATGAACAAGTCAGGATGCGTGGCACGCAACGTGTCGGAGACCTGCTTCCAGAAATCGCGTGGCACGAAGCCGGCCATGTCGCAGCGGAAGCCGTCGATCCCCGTGTGCTCGAGCCACCAGCGCATCTCGGTCAGCATCGCAGTGCGCATCGGCTGACTGCTGTAATTCAGATCGGCGACGTCCGACCAGTCCGTCTCCTTTCCCTTGTCGTCGATCGCACGTGAGATCGAGCCGTCCGCGCGCAGCGTGTACCATTCCTTGTGCGTCGTCGTCCACGCATGGTCGAACGCGGTGTGATTCGCGACCCAGTCGAGCAGCACCTTCATCCCCAGCTTGTGCGCCGCGTCCACCAGTGCCACGAAGTCCGCCTCCGTGCCAAACTCCGGATTGAACGCGGTGTAGTCGGCGATCGAGTAGTAACTGCCCAACCCGCCCTTTCGATTGAGCGTGCCGATCGGCTGTACCGGCATCAGCCAAAGCACGTCCACACCCAGCGACTTGAGTCGCGGCAACTCTCTGGTGAAGGCCGCGAAGGTCCCCTCCGGCGTGTACTGCCGGATGTTCACTTCGTAGATCACGGCATTCTTGGACCACGCCGGATGCATGCCGCGATCAACCACCGAGGTCGTCGGCGCCGGTGCATCCGTCCGACCGCACGCGATCAGCAGTGGCGGCATCAGCAACAGAGCGCACGACGCCTGGCGCACTCGTGGCGCGAGGCGCCGAACGACGCGTTGAACAGCTCGGAGTACAACAGGTTGTGCAAAGCGATCAAGCAGATGTGGCATCGACGGCGGGGAGCCAAGGGAGGAGTCTGCTGCGAACCGTCGCGCTTTCTCAACGAGGAGCGCGCAGCACTTGCAGGGGGAGGTTGTTTCGCGCGACGAGCACGACGCTGCCGCGCGCTCCGTTGGACAGCAGTCGCATGTGCTTCACATCGCCATCGAGGTGCAGCTTGCTCGTTGCTTGATCCACCGTGGTGAAGTGTGCCGCACCGATGCCGTGCAACAACAGACCGTAGCCAGCGTCATAGCGTCCCCGGGTCGGTGGTACCCGACTGAAATTGCCGGCGAGCAGCAGATCGAGCGTGCCGTCGCCGTCGAAATCGTGTGCGAGAATGGCGTGCGTCGGCGCAAACTGCGCCTCAACGGGCAGCGCCGCGATGGTGAAGGTTCCGCGACCACTGTTGTGCGCAACGACGGTCGCAAAGGTGCGCGCCTGCAGCACGCTGGCCTGCCTGAGGTCTTCTGCGGAGAAAATGTCTTCAACGCGACTCGCCCCGAATGATGCATACGACGGGTACCTGGGACGCAACACTGGCAACAGCTTCGCCAGTTCATCACGACCGGCCAGCGGATAGCTGACGCCGTGCTTGTAGAACGTCAGGATCTGCTCGAGGGTGCCGTTCTTGAGAAAATCGTTGACGTAGAGCTGCGCTGGCTCTTTCGCCGATGCCGTGATGTAGGAGTTGAGGCCGAGGTTGCCAAGGACGAGGTCTGTGTGGCCATCACCATCGAGATCGGCGGCGGTGACGGTATTCCACCACCCTTCGGTGTTGGCGAAGCCCACCTCCGTGGTTCGCTCCACCAGCTTGCCACTCTCCTGATGAAAGACCCGGACCGGCATCCATTCGCCCACGACCACCAGATCCTGCTTCCCATCGCGGTCGTAGTCGAGCCACGCGGCTGACGTCACCATCCCCGCGGAGCTGAGGGGGCTGCCAACCGCAGCAGTCACGTCGGTGAAGCGGCCCTTGCCATCATTCTGGAGCAGATGGCTGTTGGGTGTCACGCCGTACTTACCCGTGACGACCCGCGCGCCCACAAACAGGTCGAGGTGCCCGTCGCCATTGAAATCACCCGCGGAGACAACTGAACCATTCTCAAAGAACTCGGGGATCGCCTCGCGATCACGACGGAAGTGTCCGGCGCCGTCGTTGATGTAGAGCCGGTCGCGTAGCGCGTCTGCGTTGCCGGTAAACTCGTTGCCGCCGCTCACCACATACAGGTCGGGCTTGCCGTCGCCGTTCGCATCGAAGAACAGCGCATCGGTATCTTCAGCAAGACTGTCCGCCGCCAGCGCTGGCTCCAGTGCTGCACGGAACCGGCCGTCCTTCTGTTGGAGCATCAACGTGCCGGGCTGCCACTTGGCACCACCCAGATACATATCGTCCAGGCCGTCGCCGTTCACGTCCGCGACCGCCAACGCGGGCCCTTCGGCAGAGAGCATGTGCGGCATCAAGGGCTCGCGATCGAAGTCGTTGAAGGAGTTCTCCTCGTGCGTGTACGACAGGCCGAACGTGCCGGTCACGTCGTCAAAGCGCGTCGCACGCTGGGCCGTACTTTGCGGCAGCGCCGACGCAGGGGGCCTGCGCGCAGCCGAAAGCAGCGACGCGTTGGCCCGTGTTGCATCTCGCTGCGACAACGTCAACTGCGCGTTGAGGGACACGTTGGTGAGCAGCTGCGTTCGGCGATCAGGCCAGATGACGATGAGCGAGTCGAGCGTCGGCGCGGTCGTCGAGTCCTTGGGAAATCCGAAGTGCAGTCGCGGATCGACCGCGCTCTGGAAGCCGCGCGTTGGACTCTGCTCGAGGAGTTGTACGGTACCACGATGCCTCGCGATCACCCGCGCGCCGATACCGGCGGTGTTGGCGCCTCCGCCTGAGAGCGTGACGGTGAGGTAGGCATTCCCGTTCCGCTCGCGTGCGCGATTGCGATAGATCGACGCCGGGGCATTGATATTGCTCGTGACCAGATCGAGTGCGCCACTGTTGTTGAGATCGACGTACACCGCGCCGTTCGAGAAGCCGCGTTGGCCCAACCCCCACGCCGCGGCCATGTCGGTGAAGCGCAGGTCGCCGCCGTTGCGATACACGTGGTTGGCGACGGGCACCTGCGGCATCTGCTTCAGCAGGTCGATGTTCTCCTTCGAGACGCCTTTTGCGAGCGAGGCCTGCACCGTCGCGTTCCCGACGAAGTTGATGTAGTCGAGATCGTTGGGGCGACGATAAATACCGCTCGTGATGAACAGATCCTTCAAGCCATCGTTGTCGAGATCCGCAAACAGCGTGGACCAGGTCCAGTCGGTGGCGTACACCCCCGACAGATAGCCAATCTCGCTGAAGCGACCATCACCGCGATTGAGCTGCAGCGTGTTGCGTGCGTACTGCGGATGGTAGCCCGCCTCGAGTCGCAGGTTGAAGAGATTGAAGCTCTCCGCATTGGCCGACGACTTGAGCACTTCCTCGCGCTCAGGCATCATGTCGCCGACAATCACGTCGGGCCGACCATCGTTGTTGAAGTCCGCGGCATCCACGCCCATCGAGAAGCGGCTGGTGTGTCGCGTCGCCGTCGTGATCGTTTCGGTGAACGTGCCGTTGCAGTTGTTGTGATAGAGAAAATCGTTCTCCTGAAAATCGTTGGCGACGTACAGATCCATGCAGCCGTCGCCATCGAGATCGCTCGCCACCACACCAAGACCAAAGCCCTCGATGCCGCCGTAGATCCCGGCCTTCGCACTGACATCGGTGAAGCGGCCGCGATCATTGCGGTACAACCGTCCCCCGCCGAGCGCACTGCGCACGTCGCGCTTGAGTGCGGTGCCGATCGCGCGCTCGGTGTGCGTGGAGTGGCTCAGCAGAAACAGGTCGAGATCGCCGTCGTTGTCGTAGTCGAAGAACGAAGCCTGCGTCGAGTAGCCCACATGGTCGACGCCCATCTCCTTCGCACGATCGGTGAAGGTGCCGTCGCCATTGTTGATGTACAGCGCGTTGCGGCCGTGCATCGTCAGGTAGCTCACCGCCGACACATACAAATCCACCCGACCGTCACCATTCACATCGGCCATCGTGACGCCGGTCTTCCATCCGTCGGGTCCGCCAACACCCGCGCGCGTCGTCACATCTTCGAACCTGTAGTCGCCTTTGTTCAGGTACAGCGTGTTGCGGCCAAGATTCGACGAGAAGTAGAGATCGGGCAGACCATCGCTGTTGATGTCGCCGACCGCGACTCCACCGCCATTGTAGTAGTAGAGGTAGTTGAGGATGTTGAAGTCGGGCGCTTCCGGCAGCGTGTTCGTGAATCGAACACCAGTGGCGTCGACCGTGAGGAGCTCGAAGAGCGGCGGACCACTCGCGGCCTCGGCATTCGTCGTTGCGGTCGTCGCGTCGTTGATGCGCGGCGTCGCGCTCTCGGCTGCGCTCGAACGGTCGCTCGGCGTGGTGCACGCGCCCGCTGACAGCGTGAGCGCTGCGCAGATCAGCCTCGCCGCTGCAATGCGCAGGCGCTGTCGGTCGATCACTTGCCGGCAATACGCGTCGTGGGATGGGTGGCGATGCGTTGCACCAGCAGCTCGCCCACCTTGCGACCCTGGATCTGTCCCTGTTCGATGGCCTGACGATAGTGAATGCCGCCGTACAACCGACTGATCGCCGCTTCGTTGGCCGCCTGATGGAACGACGTGAAGGATCGTACCGGCAGGCCGTACTCCGCTTCCGTGCTGTCCGTGTAGGCCACCGCATCGCCAAACTGTTCGGTCAGCACCGTCGCCGCCGCCGTCGAAATCACACTGTGTCCACTCGTGTACTCCGGGAACGGGGGCGTCTGCAGCAGCGGCTGCCAGTTCTCGTCGATGTACGTGTTGATCATCGTCTCGGGGCGCACGACATTGGTGACGAACTTCGTTTCCCAGACGCTCAGGAAGCCGTCCGCCAGCGCCAGCGCCGTACGCGCGTAGGCATCCGCCGTGCGCACAATGTCCGCCTTGGCATCACGCGCGACGATTCCCGCGATCCCCATCCAGTGCCCGCCAGGCGTGATCTTCTTGGTGGCGAACATCGTGTGCCCCTGCACATGCATCACGTACGGATTGCAGTCCCAGAACGCGGAGATGGAGCGCTGCTCGTCGGTGAGTGCGCGACCGATGTCATACACCTCCTGCATCTCGTTCCAGAAGCGTGTGCCCTTCGTTGGTTCGAACTTGTGCGGCGGCGCTGCACGAAACTGATTCGACGAATCGAGCACAAACGGGCGCAGTTTCCCCCAGTTCGGTTCGACGGCGTCCATGTATGCCGGCGGCGTCGGAATCCATCGGCCCGGTTCGCGCGTGACCGTGTACTTCGCCATGCCGCGCATTTCCTTGTAGCGATCCGTACCGGCCCACGCCAGAATGTGCTTCGCGACCGTGTCACCATAGGCGATCGAACGCGCGAACACATCGTCGGGCACCCCGCTGCGCTTGAACTCTTCATCGAGCGTGCGACGCAACGTGTCCATGCGCTCGCGAGAGAAGGTGAGCTGCGTTCCCACCGTCATCATGGCGTGCACACCCGCCAGCGGCAGCGAATACTCCGCGCCGGCCGTACGCGCAGGCACGGGCGTCAGATCGGTCAACTGTCCGGCCAGCGACTTGTACGTCGTGTCCATCTGCCGCAGCACTTCGTACGCGGCGACGCTGCTGTACGCATAGACGCGACTCGCCTGTGGCGGACTGAAGATGTCGTACACGATCACACTGGTGATATCGTGCACCGCCGAATGCAGGGCTTCCGCGCCGAGGCCGCGCGACACCGTCGCCGTGGCGGTATCGCGCGCCGTGCATCCGCCGCTGAGCAGGAGAGCGGTGCAGAGCGTTGCGCTGGCAGAGACGACGGTGGAAAGGCGCTTCATTGGGGTGAACGCGTCGATGGTGATGTGGAGGCCGAAGCTGAGGACGATGACGATGACGATGACGATGACGATGACGATGACGATGACGATGATGGCGCGGAGACGGACGTCACACGGAAGAACATCGGCGCATCGTTGTTGCGCACGACCATGATCAGCTCACCAGCGCGCGTGCGCAGGCGCTGGATGTCGCGAGTCTGTCCGGGAACGCGAAGTCCGCTCTCGATCGCCCGCACAGGCGAAAATGCCCCGCGCCCGTCCCCGCGCAATACGAGGCCGTAGCTCGAGGCCATGCGCGCCAATTCGGGTTTGAGGCCGTCGAAGTTTCCGGCGGTCATCAGGTCAGACTTGCGGTCGCCATCGAAATCGCGAACGAACATCGCAAACGTCGGTGCAAGCTGTGCCTCACGCGGCAACGGCACCAGCGTGAAGGTGCCGTCGCCATTGTTGCGGGCCAGAGCCGTCTCGAACGTGTGCACCGACCTGGTGATCGCCGTCGCCAGCTCGGCGGGCGGGAAGATATCCGTGACCGTTTGCGTCGCGAAGTCGGTGTAGTTGCGATAGCGCGCCTTGAGCGGCGGAATGGCCTTGATCAGATCGTCGCGCAACACGATCGGAAAGCGCTTGCCTTTGCTCACCGTGGTCACGATCTGTTCGTCGAAGCCGTTGTTGTCCCAATCCTTCACGTACATCGTCGTTGGTTCGGCGACCGTCGCCTGCAGGCGACCATTCAACCCCCAATTGCCGACGAGGAAGTCGACGCGACCGTTGCCGCTGAAATCGCCGGCGATGATCCGGTTCCACCATCCGGCACTCTGCTCCAAACCCGGAATCTTCATCGACACGAGGCGACCGCCGCCGGCGTTGCGGAACACCGTGATCGGCATCCACTCGCCGACCAGCACCAGATCGAGCTTGCCGTCGCCGCTCACATCCTTCCACATCGCGTCGGTGACCATGCCGATGTGCGACAGCCCCGGTGCCCACTGCTCCGTCACGTTGGTGAAATGCCCCGTGCCATCGTTACGCAGCAGCACACTTTCCGGATCGCGACCGTAGCGACCAGGCACGACGCGCCCGCCGACGAACAGGTCCATCGTGCCGTTGCCATCCACATCCGCTGCGGCCACGCGCGAACCGGCAATGGCGTCGATCGGCAGATACCCGTCCGTCTTGTGAAAGCGACCGTTGCCGTCATTGAGGTAGAGGCGATCCTGCAATGCCGGCGCCATGTCGCCGAACTCGCCGCCGCCGCTCACCACGTACAGGTCCGGTCGGCCATCGCCGTTCGCATCGAAGAAGAGCGCACCGACGTCCTCCGAGACCGAGTCCGGTTCGAAGAGGCCGGGACTCGTGCGCGCAAAGCGACCGTCCGCGTGTTGAATCATGAGGGAGCCCGATTGCCCCTTCGCGCCCCCCAGGTACATGTCATCGAGTCCGTCGCCATTCACGTCGGCCACCGCCACGGACGGTCCATCCATCGACGCCATTTTCGGTATCAGCCGTTCGCGATCGAAGTCGACAAAGTCGTTCTCGCGGTGCACGTAGTCGAGTCCAATCTGCGCGGTGACATCGGTGAGCCACGTGCGCTGTACCACGGGCGCGGTCTTCGGCACAACGGCCGCCTCCCTGCATTTCACCACGATGCGTTTGTTGGTGGCCACATCGCGCACCACACTCACACGACCGTCGGGCCACTCGACGGTCACGGAATCGATTGTCGCATGTGTGCCCACACCGAACGTGAGCAACGGATGCACGCTCGACTGGAATCCCCGCACCGGCGACTCCTCCTGCACAAACTGTTCGCTGCCGACACGCAACGTCACGCGCGCGCCGACGCCCAGTCGATTCATGCCGTCACCCTCGAGTGCAACCTGCAGGTAGTGACGATCGGCGTGTAGCGTGCGCGCATTGTTGCGATACACGAACGCTTCCATGTTCGTGTTGTTCACCACGAGGTCGATCGCACCGTCACCATCGAGGTCGCCGTACGCGGCCCCATTCGAGAAACTCGGCGTGTCCAGCCCCCACGCCGCCGCCTCACTGGCAAAGCGCAGGTCGCCCTCGTTGCGAAACGCATAGTTCGCGATGCGCGTGGACGACATGGCGTCGGTGAGCTTGAGAAAGTCTACCTTCTTGCCATTGAAGAACGCTTCGGCCGCGGTCTGGTTGGCCAACGACGAGATGTAGTCCTGCGACGTCACATCCTTCACCAGCCCGTTCGTCACGTACACGTCCTTCAAGCCGTCGAGATCGAAGTCGGCAATCAGTGCGCTCCAACTCCAGTCGGTGCGCGCAACGCCGGCGATCTGTCCGACATCCGTGAACGTGCCGTCGCCGTTGTTGCGCTGCAACATGTTGCGCATGAACTGATGGTGGTATCCGTTCGCCACCTTCGCCTGGTACACGTCCCACCCTTCGAACGCGGTCGTCGTCCGCAGACGGTACTCATCCTCGGGGAACATATCGGTCGTATAGATGTCCGGCAGCCCATCGTTGTCCACGTCCGCGATGTCGAGCCCCATGGAGAAGTAGCTGCTGTACGGCATTTGCTTGTCGAGCGACTCGGCAAAGGTGCCATCACCCTTGTTCATGTACAGATAGTCGCGTTCGAAAAAATCGTTCGAAACGTAGATGTCCGGCAGACCGTCGCGATTCACGTCGGCCACACCGACGCCAAGTCCGAACCCGATCTCGCTGCCGAAGATGCCGGCCTGCGCGCTGATATCGGTGAACGTGCCGTTGTCGTTGCGATAGAGCTTCGCGCCGCCAAGTGAATCGCGAACGGTGCGCGTGTTGCGCAAACCGAAGCTCGAGACCGGACGTGGCGAGTTGTTGAGCAGGAACAGGTCGAGGTCACCATCGCGATCGGAATCGAAGAAGACAGCCTGCGTGGTGTAGCCGCCATCGGCGACGCCGTACTCCTCGGCCATCTCCTTGAACGACGGCACGCCGTCGTCGTTGGCACCCTGATTGATGAACAGCTGATTGGCGCGACGCTTTCCTTCTTCCTTGCCGGCGTGACAGATGTAGAGATCAAGCCGACCGTCGCCATTCACATCCGCCATCGAGACGCCCGTGGTCCACGAGTCGTTGTGCTCTATGCGCGCGGCTTTCGTGATGTCACGAAAGCGAAAGTTCCCCTCGTTCAGATAGAGCGTCGCGCCCCCCTCATTCGACGTCAATATGAGTTCGGGGAGCGAGTCGCCGTTCAGGTCACCGATCCCGACACCGCCGCCGTTGTAGTGATTGCGATAGGTGAAGACGTTCACCTTTTCCGTATCGGTGACACGATTGGCGAACGCGACGCCCGTATAACCCGACGGCAGGAGCGAGAAGAGATGGCCGTCTGCAGCGGGAGCGTTCGCGTCGCGCGGTGTGTCCGCAGTGGAGGTGCAGGCGACGAACAGAACGATGGCGGGAACCTGCAGCAGCGGGAGGAACGGGAGGTTCTTGCGCATGATACAAAATAGCGTGCCCCCGCGAGGAGGCACGCTATTTGTGGAGCGGAAATCGTGCTGACGCATCAGCGCATCAGCAACGCCGTAATCAGTAACCCGCGTTCTGCTTGAGCAGTGGGTTCGTAGCCAACTGGCCGGTCGGAATTGGTAGGAGAATCCGAAACGGCGCCGACACGGCCTTGAACGACCACGCGCCGTTGAACGTGCCGTTGCGGATCATGTCCTGACGACGCTTGCCTTCGTTGGTGAGCTCGAAGAGCCGCTCATTGTAGATGGCTGTGCGCGCCGCCGTCTGCGCCAGTGCAGTGCTGAGCGGCTTGGCCGGCGTGAAGACACGCGCACGCAGCGTGTTCACGATTGCCAGTGCAGCGGCCGTCTGGCCAAGCTCGTTCTGCGCTTCGGCCTTGCTGAGATAGATCTCGCCAAGACGGTAAAGCGGGAAGTCGTTGGGCTGGTGCTGATTGGTGACGGCAGGGTCGATCGGGAACTTGTAGATGCGGGCGCCTTCGTTCTCCGCCGCCTGCGTCGCGTCCCTGATGATCGGCGTGAAGATAAGGCGGTTGCCGGCGCGATCGAGCACCGGTGCACCCGTGTTCAGGTTGTTCTGCGGTCCGACGAGGAAGATCTTCTTGCGAAGGTCTGCGTCGTCAAACGCATTGTAGGTCTCGGCAATGGTGGAGAAACCATTCCAGCCGCCGAAGTTGGCGATGTTGTAGTGAAACGACTTCATGTTGTGATTGAAGCCGAGTCCGTCGATGACGCTGAAGCGAACGACGAAAATGTTCTCGGGCGACGTCTGGTTCGTGTGGTTGAAATTCGCGTTCCAGTTCGACGCCAGCGAGTACGTGGCCGAGTTGATGACGCGGTCGGCAACCGTGATCACATCCTGCCAACGTGCCGCGCCCGGCGTGAGGCCAGCCGTCGTGACGGTGCCGCTGTAAACGCGGGCGTTGAGATAAATGCTCACCAGCATGGCATCCACCGCGCCCTGCGTGACACGACCGTGGTTGCCGGCGTCCCACTTGGCGGGCAGCGCCGTGCGCGCCGCGAGCAGCTCCGTTTCGACGAACTTGAAGACGTCGGCGCGGGAGTCCTGGGTGCGCTGCTTGATCTCCGTGGTGGTGACGATCGGCACGGGGCCGAACATGTCCATGAGGCAGATGTAGTAGAACGCGCGGAGTGCCCGCAGCTCGCTCTCGATGATCGCCTGATTCTCCACCTGGTTCGGCTTGAGTGCGTTCAGCACCACGTTGGCACGGGCGATACCGGCCCACAGGTTGACCCAGGCCGAGTTGATGTTGTCGACACCGGCCGCGCTGGTCGGTGTCCAGGTCTGCCGATGCAGCTCCAGCCACTTGCCGTTGTCGAACCAGTCCGAACCGCGCGTCGGCACGATGTTTTC
>ENA-ORBV01004165-ORBV01004165.1-microbial-mat-metagenome-genome-assembly--contig:-NODE-4165-length-28152-cov-21.824933_pt1 | contig 28152 bp, 19 predicted proteins | sample MGYA00237777_ERZ505514 | MGnify/ENA primary metagenome ERZ505514 (study PRJEB26160, sample SAMN06269048) | microbial mat metagenome | isolation source: Oligotrophic lake microbial mat | place...
GGCGCAGACGGCGCGACCGGGCCGGCCGGCCCGGTCGTGCCGTCCGCGCCTGTCGCGCCGGCCGGCCCGGTCGCGCCGTCTGCGCCTGTCGCGCCGGCCGGCCCGGTCGCGCCGTCCGCGCCTGTCGCGCCGGCCGGCCCGGTCGTGCCGTCCGCGCCTGTCGCGCCGGCCGGCCCGGTCGCGCCGTCCGCGCCTGTCGCGCCGGCCGGCCCGGTCGCGCCTGTCGGTCCGGCTGGCCCGACCTTACCAATGTCGGGGCCTTCTGCTTGCACGAAGCCACTGTTCACGTTGTGGCCCAGGAAGCAGCCGTTGGTGCAGGTGTCGGCGCCGGTGATGAGCTCGTTGTCGTCCAGGTCGACGAGACCATTGGAGCCCGGGGGGACCGGCGGTCCGAAGCCACACGTCTGGCCGAGGATGTTCGCGGTGCCGATGATGCCAACCGAGCAGTCGTCGCCGTCGATCGCTCCGTCGCCGTTGGCGTCGACCTTCCCGGCGATGGTGGACCAGGCGAAGTCGGAGGCAACGACGCTGGGGTCGGTCGGGTCGGCCGCGTTGAAGACCGTGGGCAGCGGCCACCCGGCAGCGATCGGCACCCCGTTGGCCGTGTCGAACGTCCCGTCGACGACGACTATCGTGACCCCGGTTGGCGAGCCATCGTAGCCAATGAGCGTGCAGTCGTCCGAGCCGTCGATCGTTCCGTCGCCGTCAGCGCCCTGATTGACAAGGGTCCAGGCGTCGCAGTCGAGCCCGCCGTTGATGATGTCGGTGTCGCCGTAGAACGCGATCCAGTCGTCGGCGGTGTCTGCAGCGCCGTCACCGTTCAGGTCAGCCAGTTGGTTGCCCCTGACTGCCGGGGACAAGCCCCCCGTGAAGGGATCCGCCCTGGCCACCGTCCCGCTGCCCACGAACGAGGCAATGAGCAAAGCGGCGAACAGTGCCGGCGCGAACCCTGAGCGTAGCGAAATGAACTTCTGATTCATGTGACCTCCCTCTTCCCCGCGTACTACGCCGCCCGGGGTGCAGCGGTCAATATTTTGCTCCCATATTTTTGATGAGACGGTCGGCATCGGGCCGCGCCGCGGCGCTGCCGACGTTGTCGACGCGATGACCTCGAAGTCGGCGAGGTTGGTTTGCTCCCGAAGCGAGCAAAGGCGTCGTTCGGTCAGCGGCCAGTGGTTCCAGCACAGGACGACGTGCTGGTCTGGTCTTGACAAGAGGTCACAGGAAACGCTTGATCATCGCGTGGCTGCGGGAATGCGACCGGCCGATTCACTTCGCGACCCCGGATCAGCGGGGGGCGCGAAGCCGGACGCTGACGCTTCGATCGCGGCGCTGCTCGGCCGCACGTGCGCGCAGCTCGAGAATGCGCGCGCCGACGTCGCCCTGGCGGCACGGCTTCAGGCGCGCCAGTGCGAGGAGATCGAGCACCTCGAGCGGCGGCTCCAGGACTCGGAAGTCGAGCGCCTCGAGCTGCTCGACAAGCTGAACCACCGTGACGGGCTGCTGAGCCAGATCTTCGGCTCGCGGAGCTGGCGCTGGACGCACGCGCTGCGACGTATGCTCGGTCGCCGCTAGCCGCTGCCGTCCGACGTTTGCAAATCGCTGGCGAGTATGACGATTGCCCACTGCCGAGGCGCGACGTTCGCTTTTCACGGGCGTCTCGTCTCGAGTGAGTGGGAGGTTGGGGATGCGTACGCTGATCACGGGGGGAGCCGGGTTCATTGGCTCACATCTCGCCGAGGCGCTGCTCGCGCGGGGTGACGAGGTCGCCGTCCTCGACGACCTCTCGACCGGATCGATCGACAACATCGAGCACCTCAAGGACCGACCCGGGTTCCACTATGCGATCGACTCGGTGATGAACGAGCAACTGCTCGCCGAGCTCGTCGATCGCTGCGACGTGGTCTTCCACCTCGCCGCCGCCGTAGGCGTTCGGCTGATCATCGAGGCGCCGACGCGCACGATCGAGACCAACGTCGGCGGCACCGAGGCCGTCCTCAAGCTCGCCGCCAAGAAGCGCAAGACGGTGGTCGTCGCCTCGACATCGGAGGTCTACGGCAAGAGTGCCGCGGTGCCGTTCGGCGAGAACGCCGACCTCGTCCTGGGGCCGACGAGCAAGAGCCGCTGGGCGTACGCCTGCAGCAAGATGCTCGACGAGTTCCTGGCGCTCGCCTACCACGCCGAGAAGCAGGTGCCGGTCATCATCGTGCGGCTCTTCAACACCATCGGCCCGCGCCAGACCGGCCGCTACGGCATGGTCGTGCCGCGCTTCGTCGCGCAGGCGCTCGCGGGTGAGCCGATCACGGTCTACGGCGACGGCACCCAGTCGCGCAGCTTCACCTACGTCGGCGACGTCGTGCGCGCGCTGCTGGCGCTGGTCGACGAGCCACGCGCGGTGGGCGAGGTGTTCAACATCGGCAACGGCGAGGAGATCACCATCCGCGCGCTCGCCGAACGGATCCGCGCGATGACGTCGAGCACGTCGCCGATCGTGACGATCCCCTACGACGAGGCCTACGAGAAGGGATTCGAGGACATGCCGCGGCGGGTGCCGGACATCGCCAAGATTCGCGCGCTGGTGGGGTACCAGCCCCGGGTCTGGCTCGATGACATGCTGCGCGAGATCATCGGCGAGGCGGAGGGCGCGGCAGCGCGACGAAGAGGTGCCGGACGCGCAGTGCGGGCAGCCGCGGCTGCCTTGCGCGCGAGCGCCCACAGCCCGTTCTCGGCCGGTTGCGGGGCTTCCGGGGGCGGCGGGGGCGGCGTAGCGAAGTTTGGAGCAGGTTTGAGACTGGGCGGTGCTGCGAGTTGGGAGGCCCAGGAGGGTGGCCGCCCGGAGCCGCGGCCGTCGCAGCCATGGAAAGTCTTGCCCATCCTTCCGCTTCACACAACTTTCGCCAACCACTCACGACCCTCTCACGCGCCGGCACTCACCCCGGCTCTAGTGTCTGGCCCTCGAACGCCACGCCGGCGACGGGGAGCAACCCGAGCGGTAGCCCGCTCCTGAGAGAAAGACCAGACATGTTCACCCGCACCAGTGCTGTCGCTCTGTCCACGATCGTCCTTGCTGGCACCGCATCGGCCACCGTCAACTTCACAGGCTCGTACGCGCAGAACTTCGACGGCCTGGGCGCCACCGGGTCGGCCACCCTGACCGGCCGCGGCCCGCACGAACTCACCGGCGTCATCGCCTCCACCAACGTCGACGGCTGGCAGGGCGCCAACTTCCTGGGCTCCTCGACCAACACCGAGGTCCGCGCCCATGACGGCAGCCTCTCGGGCTCCTCGGGGCGTGGCGTGATCTCCTTCGGCCCCGGCGGCTCCTCCGACCGTGCGCTTGGCTCCCTCGCCACTTCTAACCAGATCTCGTCCTTCGGCGTCGTGCTCACGAACACCTCGTCCGACACCTATCAGGAACTCCGCGTCGCCTTCACCGGCGAGCAGTGGCGGGCCGGCGGGGCCAACCTTCTGAACACCCTCGCGTTTGCCTACGGGTTCGGTGCCGACCTGAACGCCGCCTCCACCGATTTCGGTGCCCTCACCTTCACGACCCCGAATCTGGCCGGCGGCGAGATCGCCCTCAACGGCAACCTCGCCGCGAACCAGGCCGCCATCGATGCCACCATCACCGGACTCAACTGGGCTCCCGGCACCACGCTGGTGCTCCGCTGGAACGGCGGCGACCAGACCGGCCAGGACAACGGGCTTGCGATCGATAACCTGAACCTCACCGGCATCGTCCCCGCCCCCGCGTCGCTCGCGCTGCTCGCCTTCGGCGGCGTGGTCGGCCTCCGGCGTCGTCGCTGAGTCCAACGAACCGCCTGAATCCCCCCTCTCCCCATTCCGGTCCTGCGGCATGGGGAGAGGCTTGGTGAGGGGGTGCCTTGCGGGCGCCCTTGGCACCGGATTGTCATCTTTGCCCAACCCCACTCGGCGCTTGGCGATGGCCGGGCGTCGGGTTTGTCACGGCCCCCACCCGCGTCGATCTTCGGGCCGCTCTGGTTGCCGACCAGGACGCCCACGACACGATCGAAACGCTGCTGCCGCAGCCCGGGATCGACGAGTAGTGCGGACTGGCGCCCGGCACGGCGCTGACCACCCGCACCAGCCCGCAGTGCCCACACCCGCTCATCAAGTCGTGGACCTCGCGTGCTGTTGAAAAGCAACGGGCCGAGGGCGCTTGCTGGTCATCATCGCGAAGAAACAGGGGGGATCTCACACACGGGTTCGCGACGACGACTGGCAGCTTTCCCCCGGCCCGAGCCTGCGGAAGATGAGCAGCGTCGGCCAGGGCCACCTGGCTTCCGGATCCCTCGCCGATGCCGCCGGGTGTCGCCCCGCACGCGGAGCGCGGTCCCCTTTCAGGGACGCCAGCGGACAGGTACGCCGCCCCACGAGCGCGGCGTACCGCCTGGCCCACCCATCGGGGCGGGCGGTTGGTTGCGGATCGGCGGGAAGCACCTGCGCCTGGCCGCGAGTTGCGGCGGGGCGAGGCGAGAGCCCGAAGCGAGAGCCATTGACATGCGCGGCGCACACAAAGCGCACGTCAACGGAACCCCCTAGGTGCCCTCTTGTCAGAGGCGCGCGTAGGCCGACCAGAAACCGAGCAAGAGTCCGAATCGCAAGATGTGCCGACAAACTGCTCACCGACCCAGAACGGGTCGGCCTTGGCCGAGAACCGGCCAGCATGTCCAATATACAAGACCGAGGCTCTACGTCAAGTCTGGTGCGCGGGATGCACAAACATTCCACAATGGACCGGACGCCCGGCTCAGGGGAACCGGCTGACCGGCTGGGCACCTCGCTGGCTTGTGGGCGCGCCCGCCCCATCCGCAAACCAGTCCGCGTCGCGCGGCCCCAGATACAGTACTGATGCACCTCAAAGGAGAATCCCATGAAGACCTTTGCCCTGACTCTCGGCGTGTGCTCCGTGTGCGCGGTGTCGTTCGTCGCGGGCCGCGCTTCGAGCATCACCAGCGTGGCCCCGGGCTCATCGAGCTCGCCCGCGGTCTCCCCCGTCGCACTCGCGCAGCCCGAGCCGGCGTCTGGGCAGCCCGGAAGCGGGTACTCAGCAATCGCGGGGCGGGAGATCGAGATTCCGCCGGAGATGCAGGCGATGATGGACGCCAACCAGCCGGGAGCCGAGCACGAGATCCTGGCCCGCATGGCGGGTGACTGGAAGGCGGTGATGGTCGGGACCATGCCCGGCGAGGAGCCGATGACCTCCGAGGGCTCGATGCACGTCTCGGACATCTTCGACGGCAAGTTCATGGGCCAGGAGTACCGCGGCGAGTTCATGGGCGTGCCGTTCGAGGGCCTGGGCGTGTACGCCTACTCGACGATGACGGGGATGTACCAGTACTGCTGGTTCGACTCGTTCGGGACGCACCTGTACTACGCCGAGGGCGAGGCCGGGGATGACGGCGACACGCTGGTCTTCCACGGCAAGGAGCCCAACCCCGAGGGCGGCGACATGGTCGACTTCCGCGACGACTTCGTGTGGGCGTCGGACGACGAGTACACGATGACCCGGACGTACAAGACGCCGGACGGGGAGTTCGAGGGGTTCCACATCACGTTCACGCGGGAGTGAGGCATCAGCCCCTGTGCAACGGAGCCGGTCGCGCGAGCGATCGGGCAACCACCCTACGACCGGCGCGGGTGATCCCACACGAGGACCAGCAGACCTGTGGGGGTCGGGCTCTCCAGCCCGACCCTTCGTGCATCGGCGACCCAACCAACAAGGGGACGGGCTCGAAAGCCCGTCCCACTCTCGCGTTGGGAGCGGGTTGAGCAAACCACGCCGTTCCCGCTCAGCCGATCACTCCCGCCTCATTTGCGGGGCGGGTTGTTGCCGCGTCCGCCGCCGGAGGGGTTGCCGGTGGTGCTGGGTTTGTTGGGCGGGGAGCCGCCCTTGTTGCTGGCGATCATGGACATGGTGTGATTCCTTTCGAGTCGGTCCGAGGCTGGGCACCCGACGAGGGTGGACGGCATCGGAGTCATGTGGTGTGATCAGTCGTCGTAGTCGTCCACCCCTTCCCACTCGGCTTGCTTGCGTCCGTCGTCCCAGGCTTGGCGACGATGCTCGTCGTAAATTGGGGAATACGGATTCGGTGAGTGGGTTCCCGCGTTGTACCCCTCGCGGAACTCGGTCGTTCGAGAGAGCGGGTTCGGATTCGGGACAGGTTCGATCGTTGAATCCCCGAGTTGTTCAGCTCCAGTCGCTCCACAAGGGCGACGGGGATGAACTTGTTTGGAGCGATCAAGGCTTCTTCGGAGGCTGCTTGGCGGCGTTGGCCGCGTCCATGGCCGCCTGGTTCTTGGCGACGTGGGAGCCCTTCTGTGCCTCGCCGCCGGGCACCGCCTTCTGCATGCGTTTCACCTCTTCGGGCGTCGCGGTCGGACCCTTTTTCGGTGCGTCTTGGGACATGGACGATCCTTTCGATGCCCGCGCAGTTCGGCCGACAAGGCCGGTGCTGCGGCGAGCGTTATTGATTGGGATCGAGACCCTCGAGAGTTCACGCGGCAACCGAACTCGCCGATTGCAGAGTCGATCGAGTACGCGGGCACCAACAAGGCGGCGCAAGCGTCCCCGCCCCGCAAGGCACGCGACGGCGTGTACGATGCCGCGATCCCCCCGCGACTCGGTCGCGAGCCGAACTCGCTCCGGCGTCTGTAAGTCGTTGCCACACAACATCCTCCTTGTTCTTCGGCTCCATCCGCGCTCTGCGTGTCTCACTCTCGCCTGCTCCCCCCATGGACCTCATCAAGGGCATCCCGGTTTCGGCTGGCATCGTCATTGGGCGGCTTTTTGTGCTTGACAACGATCTGGCCCGCGTACCCAAGCGGGTGGTGGCGGTCGGGGCCGTGCCCGAGCAGCAGGCGCGGCTGACCGACGCGTTGGCCGTTTCCGTGGCCGAGCTCGAGCGGGTGTATGAGGACGCCAAGCGTGAGATGGGCGATGAGGCGGCCAAGATCTTCCTGTTCCACCTCGGGATGCTCCGCGACAAGAACCTGATCGAGCCGATGCGCAAGGCGATCGACACCGACCGGGTGACCGCCGAGTACGCGGTGTCGGCCACGTTCCGGGCCTTGGCCGAGCGGTTCAGCCACATGCACGACTCGGCGTTCACGACCAAGGTGAACGACCTGCACGACCTGTCCGAGCGGGTGCTGGAGAAGCTGATCGGCGAGCGGCGGGCCGAGCTGGATTTGTGTGAGGAGGGCACGGTGGTCGTCGCCCGCGATTTGACGCCCTCGCAGACCGTCGGCTTCAACCGCAAGCGGATCGCGGCCATCGCCACCGACCTGGGCGGGCGAACCGGGCACACCTCGATCGTCGCCCGTGCCCTGGGCCTGCCCGCCGTCGTCGGCTGCCAGACCCTGCTCGACAAGGCGACCACCGGCCAGCCGGTGATCGTCGACGGCGACCGCGGGCGCGTGATCCTGGACCCCACCGACGAGCAGATCGAGCAGTATCGCTCGTACATCGAGCAGCAGAAGACCTACCGCCTCTCGCTGCACGAACTCGCGAATCTACCCAACGTGACGCAGGACGGCGTGTCGGTCGAGATCCTGGGCAACATCGAGTTTGCCGAGGAAATCCCGCTGCTGCTGGACTTGGGGGCCCAGGGCGTCGGGCTGTATCGCACGGAGTTCCTCTATCTGGCCAGCCCGACCGAGCCGAGCGAGGAGGACCACTTCAAGGCGTACAAGGCGTGCGTGGAGGCGCTGAGCGGCAAGCCGCTGGTGATCCGCACGCTGGACCTGGGGGCCGACAAGTACACGCAGGAGCGGGCCGACAATCCGGAGCGCAACCCGTTTCTGGGGCTGCGGTCGATCCGGTATTGCCTGCGATCGATCCCGATGTTCAAGCGGCAGTTGCGGGCGCTGGCGCGGGCGTCGGCGTTCGGGCCGATCAAGATCATGTTCCCGCTGGTCACGAACATCGCCGAGTTCCGCCAGGCCAAGTTCCTCTACAACGACGTGATGGAGGACCTGGACGAGGAGGGGATCGCGCACGACAAGAAGGTGCCGATCGGGATGATGATCGAGGTTCCGGCGGCCGCGCTCATGGCGTCGGTGTTCGCGCGTGAGGCCGACTTCTTCTCCATCGGGACCAACGACCTGGTGCAGTACACCTTGGCGGTGGACCGGACCAACGAGCAGGTGGCGAGTTACTTCACGCCCATGCACCCCGCGGTGATCAAGTTGATCCGGGAGGTGATGAAGGCGTCGCGCCGCCACGGCACGCCGGTTTCGTGCTGCGGGGAGTCGGCGGGGGAGGTGGAGTACGCGCTGTTGTTGATTGGTTTGGGGGTGCGTACACTGTCGGTGTCCGGGCCGGCCGTCCCGAATCTGAAAAGGCTGGTCCGGTCTGTGACGATAACCCAGTGCGAGCGGATCGCCCGAACGGCACTCACGCTTGATTCCGACACCCAGGTCGCGGGGTATCTCCGCGACCGGGCTCGACGGATCGTTCCCGAGGCGTTCGACGGTCGTGCCGCCGAATAGTCGCCCGGAATCGGCTTGGCAGGCTCAAAGTGGACGCGGAGCTGGAAAGCCCCGCCCCCTCGAGCCGCCCAGGCTGACCCCGGTCGATCGCCTCGATCAGGCTTCTGGCGTGACGCCGGGCGTCAGGCTGGGATACTGGGCACGACGGCTGTTTGCGATCCCCTGTCACCGTGCTCCCTTGAGGTGGAAGCGGCGAGCGGCGGGAGCGGATCGCGAGCGGGCCCGAAGGCCCAACCCGACCTGACTCACCTTGGGCTCCGCCAAACCGGGCTTCGCTTCGCCGCCAGCATGGCGGGGGCGGGGTCCGGCGCATTTCTGCGGGAAGAATCGCACCCCGTGCGCGCAACGACCCCATCCCGACCTTGGTCGGGGGTCCACCGCAACAGGTCCACAACCACCGGTTCAAGGCCGGGGACTTCTGCCGCGCGCCCGATGCAAACCCCGGCCCTAGCCTGTCCGCCCTGCGGATAGCCGATCGCCGTGGTCCCGCATGGAGGACCGCATGCCCGAAACGCGCATGCTCATCAACTACGTCCCGGGCGAAGAGTGCCGGGTCGCCATCGTCGAAGACGGTCAACTGGAAGAGTTCCACGCCGAATCCGCCGACGCCATCAGCCGGGTGGGCAACATCTACCTGGCCCGCGTCGCCAACGTCGAGCAATCGATCCAGGCGGCGTTCGTGGACTTTGGGATCCAGGAGAATGGGTTCCTGCACGTCAGCGACCTGCACCCCAGGTACTTCCCCGGCGAGGACGAGGACACCGCCGAGCGCGTGGGGCACAAGACCCCGCGGCGCGAGCGTCCGCCGATCCAGCACGCGCTGCGGCGCGGGCAGGAGATCCTGGTCCAGGTCATCAAGGAGGGCGTTGGAACCAAGGGCCCGACGCTGACCTCGTACCTGTCCATCCCCGGGCGCTTCCTGGTGATGATGCCCCAGATGGACAAGGTGGGGGTCTCGCGCAAGGTGGAGGACGAGGACACCCGCCGCCAGATGCGGCAGATCCTCGACACGCTCGAGTTGCCCGACGGGTTCGGGTTCATCCTGCGGACGGCGGGGTTTGACCGAACGAAGCTGGAACTCAAGCGAGACCTGTCGTACCTCCAGCGTCTCTGGAAGGACATGGAGCGTCGCAAGGCCACCGGCAAGGCGCCGCGCCTGCTGTACTCCGAGAGCGACCTCTTGGTCCGCACCATCCGCGACGCCCTGACCAACGACATCGACGAGGTGGTGATCGACAACGAGCACGCGCTGCAGCGTGCGGGCAAGTTCCTCAAGATCGTCTCGCCCAAGAGCCGGACCAAGCTGCTGCACTACCGCGGCAAGGCGCCGATCTTCCATGCCTATGGCATGGAGCCCCAGATCCTCCAGATGCACGCCCGCGAGGTGCCCCTGCCCTCCGGCGGGCGCCTGGTGATCGACGAGACCGAGGCTCTGGTGGCGATCGACGTGAACTCGGGTCGCTCGCGCGATGCCCGGGACGCCGAGAGCAACGCCTTCAACACCAACATGGAGGCGGTGGACGCGATCTCGCGCCACCTGCGCCTGCGCGACCTGGGCGGGCTGGTGATCCTCGACCTCATCGACATGCGGATGGCCAAGAACCGCAAGGATGTCGAGACAAAGTTCCGCGACCGCCTGAAGCGCGACCGCGCCAAATCGACCATCCTGCCCATCAGCGAGTTCGGCATCCTCGAGATGACCCGCCAGCGGATGCGCGGCAGCCACGAGCGCGTACATTTCACGGACTGCCCGACCTGCCATGGGCGTGGGCTGGTGCAGAAGCCGACCTCGGTCGCTGGCGATGCCCTGCGCGAACTGTCGGCCGTGCTCGAGCACGACAAGGTGTTCCGCGTCGAGATGGTGGTGTCTCCGCGCGTGGCCGGGGAGCTGCTCAGCCAGCGCCGCAAAGCGCTCGGGCGCATCGAGCGGGCGGCGGGCAAGACGGTGGACGTGCGCGTCAGCGAGACGCACGCGGTCGATCGGATCACGCTGTATGCGTACGACGCCTCGGGCACCGACATCGGGCTGGACCGCCTGAACGGGCGGCACGCCAAGCCGGATGTCATCGAGTGGGACCTTGGCCCCGAGACCGAGGATTGGTCCAGTTCGCTCAGCGATGAGCAGGTGGCCCCGCAGGCCGAGCCGATCGACGAGCCGGTTCTGCCTGAAACCGACGACATGGGCCTGCTCACGCAGCCCGGGATGAACGACGGTCTGGACGAGAACCAGCAGGGCGAAGGCGAGGGCGGCGGTCGCAAGACGCGTCGCCGTCGCGGGCGAGGACGTGGGCGGGCCGATGGGCCGGGCGAGGGCGATGCAGGTCGTGCGCCGGCCCGTGGACGAGCCCCGGCTGGGGGTCGAGCCCCGGTGGGCGGTCGTCCCCCGGCCCCGGCAACTGTGCGTGGCCCGACCATGGCTCGTGGTCCGGCCGGTGGCCCAGGCCCGGCCCGGGCCGTGGGCTCGGGCTCGGGCTCGGGCTCGGGCGCGAATGCCGTCGCCGGTGTCAACGGAGTCAACGCGCCCATCGACGGCGACGGGCCGGTCGGCTCCGATCAATCCCCAGGTTCCGACGATGCCATCGACCAGCGGATGGTTGATGGCCCGATCGAGTCGGGTCAGGACCACGGCCCGGACGGCGAGAACATGCCCAATGGCGAAGGCCAGGGCGGACGCAAGCGCCGGCGTCGCGGCCGCCGTGGGCGGCGTGGAGGTAGCGGCGGCACGAACGGCGGACCCGCGCTCCAAGGCGCACCGGGCGAAGCGATGCCCGACTCCGAGGGCGACGCGCTATCGGGTATGCAAAGCCGACGCGAAAGCACCGGCGAGCAGCCGCCGTTCAACGAAACCGACGGCCCGATGGAACTCGCCGCGCGTGAAGGGGCACCCGCCCCGCACGCCGATGGGCGTCATCCGGACGACGCCGATCAGGGTCCCGAAGGCCCACCCGGCGAAGGTGACGGCGGACTCGACGCCGACGGCCAGCCGCGGCGGCGGCGGCGCCGGCGCGGCGGTCGAGGCCGGGGCGCCAGCTCCGACTCCGCGGATCGCGCCCCGATGGGCGACCAGCGCGCTCCCGTGCCGGCCCAGCCAGCGGGCGACCGGCGACCGGCCCCACACCCCGAGCCTCGCCCCGATCAGCGGGGCGACGAGCACGGTGGCCAGCGCGGCGGTCCTCGCGGCGATCAGCGCGAAGGCCAACGGGCCGACCGTGGCCCCGATCGCGGCGCTCCTCCTCGCGCCGAGCCGCGAGGTGAGCCGCGCAGGGATCGCCCGGCCGACGGACCCCGGCCCATGCCGTCGCGCCCGCCGGCCCGTGATCCGCGCCCGCCGATCACGACGGTTCAAACCGCGGCGCGCCCGGTCGTGGTGGTGGCTCCTCCCCCACCGCCGCCGGGCATCCCGCCCGGAGCCAAGCCCAAGTCGCTCTACGGCGGCTCACGGCGGAAGCTCGCGCCCAGCGAGGTGGGGAAGGCCAAGGCGAGAAAAGAGTGAGACGCAGAGAATGTCGGAGTGTCTATGAATCTGGCGATCGAAGGCAACATCGACGACTATTCGATCGACATCGAGTCGCTTCTTCGGCAGATGGCACCGGTCCACGCGGCGGTGCCACGGCACGCGTGGAAGGTGCAGTGCGGCGGTTGCCGGTACCTCGGACCATGGGCCGCCGCTGTGCTCGCTTCAGCCTATTTTGCCGGAGTGCAAAGGGGGCAACGGCCACGAATCCGCCTGCCCGCCGCTCCGCCAGCACTCGGCGCCTTCTGCCGTTTCTCTGGAATGACGCAGGTCTTCGAGAAGGGAGAGCAGCCCGATCTGGGCCATCCGGACAATGAAACGGCGCCTGTTGAGAGGTTCAACGAGGCGAACTGGAACCTCCCCGATCCGATCATCCGCCTCTTGAAACGCCATGTGGCCGAGCTCGACCCGGAAGTCGAAGACTGGATCCGCACCTGCATTCGAGAGGTGACGCAGAACACGATCGACCACTCGCAGTCGCCCATCGGGGGTGTCATGGCGGCGAGATACCTCGCCGCAAGTCGCGAGGTTCGGGTCGGGATTGTCGATCGTGGGGTGGGGATCGCCGAGTCCCTATCGACACGGGTGGACGGCGTCACCCGCGCGTTCGACGCTCTGCGGCGCGTGGTCCAAGGGGGCTATTCGTCGCGATCACGCGCCAATAATCTCGGCCAAGGGATTAGCAACCTGTTTTTGCTCGTAAGGCTTGCGAGGGGACGAATTTGCCTGTTCTCGGACGATGGTGTCGCCTCCTCTCAGTCCGGAAGTGAACCGAGCATTCGGACGTTGGACTTCCGGTTCCCAGGAACGGCGGTATTCTTTGCTCTGCCGACCGACGCGCCTTGAGCCCCGAGAACACGATGGTGCCGACCATGGACGCCCGACCCCTCAACGCCGCCGATTTCATCGATACGAGCGCCTCGGTTCTCGAGAGCGCCAACGCGATCGGACGCGAGGCCGCCCGGATACTGCGCGATGGTGGTTGCGTGGTGTTGTCCGTTCGCGGCGTGCGCGGCGTCCCGTCGAGTTTCTTCAACGTGGTACTCTCATTGGTCGCCGAGGCGCTCGCGAACGACTTCTCAGACGGTCGGTTCGCGGTCGAAACCGACACCAAGACCCAGCGGATGGTGTACGAGCGGTCGCTGGAGGCTGTCTCTCGGGCTTTTCACCAGAACTGAGGCGTTTGCCTCGGGCCAGCACAGCTCAACCTTGCGCAACTCGGATCACTCGCTCAATCTCTCCCGCCACCTCGTCAAATCCTCGTGCCTCGTCAGGTCAAACCGCAGCGGCGTCACCGTGATCCGCCGCTCGAAGAGCAGGTCCACGTCCGTGCCCTTCTCCGTCGCGTGGAAGTCCAGGCCATCGCCGGACGCCCAGTAGTACACGTCTCCGCCCGGCGAGACACGGCGTTCGTAGCGATCCACCAGCCCGTGCGTGTTCATGGGCCCGACGCGGATCGCCGGCGGCTCGCGCTCGGGCTCATCCAGATTGCAGATGGGCAGATTGATGTTGAGGCACTCGCCGGGGCGGGGCAACCCGTCTCGCAGCACCGCGTCCAGCGCCAGGCGTGCGTGCCGCGCCCCGCGTTCGAAGTCCGGCTTGCCCTTGCCCAGGTGCAGCGAAACCGCGATCGACGGGATGCCCAGGAACGCCGCCTCGATGGCCGCCGCCACGGTGCCCGAATAGATCACGTTGATCCCGCAGTTGGCCCCGGCGTTCATCCCGCTGATGCACAGGTCGGGCTTCGACGCCGCCCCAAACCGCTCGGGCCACAGGGCGGCGATGGCGACCTTCACGCAGTCGGCCGGGCGCCCATCGACCGCGATGCCCCACGCACCTGGGCGGAACTCGACATCCTCGGTCATGAGCGGGGAGTGGAATGTGACGCCATGCGACGTGGCGGACTGCACGGTCTTGGGGGCGATCGTGAGAATCTCGGCGTCGCGTCCGAGCAGCGGTCCGGCGTGGCGGTTGTGGACGTCGGCAATGGAGTCGTGCAGCGCGACGATGCCGGGAGCGCGGATACCGTCGTCGTTGGTGAGGAGGATTCGCATGTCGGGAGAGGATAGGAAGCGGGGGTCGGCAACAGAACCGGCGGCGCGAGCCGTCGGCCACCGCACAATGACGCGAGGCGCCCGGGCTTGCCGGTCGCTCTCGACAGCCCTGCGGTGGCCGACCGCTTGCGCGGCAGGTGCCGCGGAACCCGGTCGCGCCGCTCCCCGTCCAACTCCGCGCGATCCGCGTCCCTGTCCGCGATCTCCGCGTTCGCCGCTACGCCTCCGCGCTTGTTTCTACTCCTCCAGCGTCCGCTTCCGCCTCAGCACATGGTGGTAATGCTGCGCGAAGCGGTGGGCCTCATCCCTGATCTGCTGGCACAGTTTGAGGGCGAGGTTGTCGCGCCCCAGGCGGATCGGCTCGCTTCGCTGCTGGACGTAGATCAGTTCTTCCTTCTTGGCCAGGCTGATGACCATGGGCGGCTTGATGTCGAGGGTGGCAAAGGCTTCCAGGGCCGCGTGCAGTTGCCCGAGGCCGCCGTCGATCAGGATCACCTCCGGGTACAGCTCCTGGCCCGCGCCCGCCTCGCGGTACCGCCGGCTCACGACCTCCTTGATGCTCGAATAGTCATCGTTGCCCCCGGCCACGCTCCTGATCCGGAACCGTCGGTACTCATCCTTGAACGGCCGCCCGTCGATGAAACAGACCTTCGACCCCACCGTGTCACCCCCTTGAAGGTGGGCGATGTCGATGCCCTCGATACAGCGGATCGGCTCCTCCAGCCCCAGCACCTTCTGCAGCGTGGCCGGGCCCTTGACGGGATCGACGTACGTCACCTCCTGCTCGGGCTGCCATCCGTCTCCGCGCTCGGCCCGCTCGTCGAGTTTCTCGATGGATCGGATCTGGTCGCGCAGGGCCGCGGCCCGCTCGAACTGCAGGGCCGTGGCCGCGGCCTCCATCTCCGCCCGCATCTCCCGCAGCACGACCGAGCGCTTGGTCCCCAGAAACCGCACAAATCGGTCCGTGTCGTCTCGATAGGCCGGCTTCCCGATCTTGTCGGCGCACGGCCCGGTGCATTGGCCGATGGCGTAGAGCAGGCAGGGGCGGAAGAAGCGGTTTTTGGGGTCGCCCTCCACGATGTCCAGCTTGCACGTCCTGAACTTGAACACGCGCTGCAGAGCCTGAACCGCCTCGCGGAGCGCCCCCGCGCTGGCGAACGGCCCGAACACACGGGCCCCCCGCATCTCCGGGGCCACCTGCCCATCATCGCCCACACCGGTTGGGTTCCGCGTCACGAACACCCGCGGAAAGTCCTCCCGCTGCGTCACGACCAGATACGGATACGACTTGTCGTCGGTCAGCCGGTCATTGAACCGCGGCTGGATGTCCTTGATCAGGCGACTCTCGGCCAGCAACGCCTCCCACTCGCCCTTGCACACCAGAATGTCCAGGTCGTGGACCAGGTCGAGCATCGGAGACTTCTTGAACCCCAGATCGGCCGAGGGCACGAAGTACGACGCGACGCGATCGGGCAGCCGCCCGGCCTTGCCCACATAGATCACCACCCCCTTGTGGTCCTTCATCAGGTACACGCCGGGGGCGGGGGGCAGGTCGCGGGCCTTCCGGAGCAGGCGCGCGAGCCGGGCGTCGCGGGTCTCGGACCCCCAGGCCGGGGGGGCGTCGGCGGGTAGGAAGCCCTCGTCGTCGAGCGGGATGGGGTCTGGGTCATCGGGCACGGAGGAGTTTATGAACGCGGACCAACGAACGCGACGCGCCAGCGAGCACGGCGGCACGGGCGGTCCGTCCGGCTCTCGACCCGCGGCGGTCCAACCGCTTGCTCGCGCGGCGCGCTCGCCGGCGCGTTCACCATAGACTCGGGCCGCCATGCCCCGTCGATTCCGATTGCCCGCGTTCCCGCACATCCACTTCATGGCGGCGGCCCCCTTGGATGCGTGGGTGCGCCTGCTGCGGACGCCGGGGGCACGGATCGGGTGGCGGTATTGGCCGCGAGTTGGTGTAAACCTGGCGTTGTCGGCGTGCGTGACGGTGATGACGCTGCCGGAACGATTGGTGCTCGCGCCGATTCTCTGGTGGCGGGGCAAGCGGACAGGGTGGCGGCTGGAACGCCCCACTGCACCCTCCCTCGGCTCGCCGAGCCTCGCCGACACCTCCCCCGCACGCGGGGGAGGAGACGCACGCGGGGGAGGTGGGACGCCCCCGCCCGCGCTGGTCATCCTGGGCTACTACCGCACCGGCACAACGCACCTGCACAACCTGCTCGCCTGCGACCAAGCCAGCCAGACGCCGCGATGGGGGCAGGTGCTGGCGCCCCAGGGCTTCGTGCTCTCGTGGTTCGTGCTGAGACTATTCCTCACCGCCGTGCTGCCCACACGTCGTCCGCAGGACGACATGGCGTTCGGCCCTGAGTGGCCCGGCGAGGATGACTTCGCCCTCTGCAACTGGACCCTGGCCTCGCCGTTGCCTGGGCGGGTGATTCTGCCGGATTCCTACCAATACTTCCGCCGATTTCACGACCTTGAACGCCTGACGCCGCGCGAGCGCACCCGCTGGCGGCGAACCCAGTGGGCCGTTCTCTGGAAGATCGCCCTGATCGCCCCGCACAAACGACTGCTCCTGAAGACGCCGCCCCACACCGCCCGTGTCCCCGCGCTCACCGACGTGCTGGGAGGCCCAGGCCGCATCAAGTTCATCCACCTCTCGCGCGAGCCCGGGGCGGTGCTCCAGTCCAACCAGCGGCTGATGAGGGCGATGACGCCGTTTCACTTGCAGGATGCGCCCGCCGACGACACCATCCGCGACCGCCTGATCGACGAGTACAGCCAGACGGAGCGCCGCTTGCATCTCGACGCGGCCTCCATCCCGCCCGGCAGCCTGGTCCGGATGCGGTATCAGGACCTGATTGCGGACCCAGTCGGAGAACTCAGGCGTGCGTATGCCGAGTTGGGGCTGGCGTGGACGGACGGATACGAACGGAAGGTGCTCGCCTACCTCGCTTCGGTGCGAGAGTACCGATCCGAAACCCAGAAGCTCGCCGATCGACCGACCACCGGGCGCCTTGACCAGTTGGCGGTGCCAGACGAGTTGCGGTGGATGGTGCCCGCGTTCGGCCATGATCGGCCGGCCTGCCCGATCGTCGATCCTGCCTCGTTCGCCCTTGCCAAGCCGTTGTGGCCGAGCCGCCCTCGGCCCGTCTGCGGCCATCCCCCTCAACTCATGACCGCCGCCGCGATAGGGACGGTCCTGGTGTGGCTCGGGCTGGTCCTGGTTGTGGGCCATCGCGCCACGATTCTGGCCTGGCTCGGCGGCATCGCGATCGGGCACGCCGCCACGCTGAAGCGCTCGGGTTCGGTGGGGCGCGGAACCTGGTGCGCCGCCATGACGCTGGGAGTCAGCGTGTTCTGCATCATGGTGGCGACCTTTTTCATCGACCTGGGCGAGTTCTCTCCCCGGACCAGCCCCCAGGACTGGACCCGGCTCTGGCGAGGCACATGGCGCCACCTCTCGCACGAATCCACCATCCTGTGGACAATCTTGGGGATGGCCAGTGCATTTCGGCTGGGCTCGCGAAGGTTTGGGGCGGTGCCGGGCAGGTGACCACGCTCCACACCGCGGGGGACGCCGGACCTGAAGAGGACGGGGGACAAAGTCCGGGTGCAGGCGCAACACAGGCGACCGGACCAACCCGGTGCCCTCGAACTCGGAACTTCGCAAAGCCTCAGTTCAGGCGTGTACGCTCCGCCCGCACCACGCCCTGCCCGCTCACCCACCTGCCACTTCGGCAGCCTCTCCCACTCCTGCACCCCATCGGGCGGGCCTGTCCACCAATGTCCCGGCCCACCAGCCGGGTTTTTCGACCCCCGGAAGAACCGGTCTGGCATCCGGGTTGCAATAGGAACACAGGCCCGCCTCCCGAGCGCGGGTCGCCCGCGTTCCCGGCGATTCACAACGTCTCACCGCCCCGACCCATTCCCCTCCGAAGGAGGCTCACATGGCTGGTTCCAAGATCATCGGCATCGACCTGGGCACGACCAACTCCGTGGTGGCCATCATGGAGGGCTCAACGCCCAAGGTTCTCATCAACTCCTCCGGCAGCCGCCTGACGCCCTCCGTCGTCGGCTTCACCGACAAGGGCGAGCGCCTGATCGGGCAGGCCGCCAAGCACCAGCAGGTGACCAACCCCAAGAACACGATCTTCTCGATCAAGCGATTCATGGGGCGCCGGCGCGCCGAGGTCTCTGGTCTGGGCACCTCGGGGTATGGCAAGGGCGGCAACGAGGAAACCAAGGTTCCCTACGAGCTGACCGGCACGCCCGACGACTTCGTCAAGGTCAAGGTCAACGTCCGCGAGGGCGGCGGCGAGTTCACGCCCCAGCAGATCTCCGCGTTCATCCTTCAGGATCTGAAGAAGACCGCCGAGGACTATCTGGGCGAGAAAGTCGATCGCGCGGTCATCACCGTCCCGGCCTACTTCAACGACGCCCAGCGCCAGGCGACCAAGGACGCCGGTGAGATCGCGGGCCTGAAGGTCGAGCGCATCATCAACGAGCCGACCGCCGCCGCGCTGGCCTACGGCCTCGACAAGAAGAAGAACCAGAAGATCGCCGTCTTCGACCTGGGTGGCGGCACGTTCGACGTGTCGATCCTGGACATCGGCGACGGCGTGTTCGAGGTCCTCTCCACCAACGGCGACACCCACCTGGGCGGCGACGACTGGGACCAGACCCTCATCGACTTCGTGGCCGAGGAGTTCCGGAAGAAAGAGGGCATCGACATCCGCAAGGACGCCATGGCCCTGCAGCGCCTGAAAGAGGCCTGCGAGAAGGCCAAGTGCGAGCTCTCGACCATGAACGAGACCTCGGTCAACCTCCCCTTCATCACGGCCGATCAGTCTGGCCCCAAGCACCTGCAGGTCACGATCACCCGCGCCAAGTTCGAGGAGATCTGCCGCCCGTTGTTCGAGCGCCTCCGCGCCCCGTGCATCGCGGCCCTCAAAGACGCCAAGCTCGACGCCACCCGCCTCGATGAGGCCGTGCTGGTCGGCGGCTCGACCCGCATGCCCCGCGTGCAGCAGATCGCCAAGGAGATCTTCGGACGCGAGCCCAACAAGAGCATCAACCCCGACGAGGCGGTCGCGGCGGGCGCGGCCGTGCAGGGCGCGATCCTCAAGGGGGATGTCAAGGACATCCTGCTGCTCGACGTGACCCCCCTCTCGCTGGGCGTTGAGACCATGGGCGGCGTGATGACCGTGCTCATCCCCCGCAACACGACCATCCCCACCAGCAAGAAGGAAACCTTCTCGACGGCGGCCGACAACCAGCCCAGCGTGACCATCAACGTCTTGCAGGGCGAGCGCGAGTTCGCCAAAGACAACCGCGCACTCGGGCAGTTTGAGCTGGCGGGAATCGCCCCGGCCCCGCGCGGCATGCCGCAGGTCGAGGTCGAGTTTGCCCTCGACGCCAACGGCATCCTGACGGTTGTCGCCACTGATAAGAAGACGAGCAAGAAAGCCGACATCAAGATCTCCAACTCCGGCGGGCTGTCCAAGGACGAGATCGAGAAGATGAAGGCCGACGCCCAGGCCCACGCGGATGAGGACAAGCGCCGGCGCGAACTGGTGGACCTCAAGAACCAGGGCGATGTCGTGCTGGCCCAAGTCCGCCGTGAACTCGAAGAGCACGGGGCCAAGGTGCCGGGCGATGTCCGGGCCAAGGTCGAAGGCGCGATCAGTACCCTCGAAGGCCGACTCAAGGAAGACGAGAAGGCCCCGATCGAGGCGGCCATGAAGGACCTGTCCAATGCCCGCATGGAACTGGGCAAGGCGATCTACGCCGACGCGGCGGCCAGCGCGGGCCCAGGCGCATCCGAGGGTGGACCCGGCAGCGAAGGCGGCCCAGCCAACTCCGGCGGAGCCGACGACGTGATCGATGCCGAGTATGAAGTGAAGAAGGACTGAGGTAGGCCGGCGCTCCGAGCCGGCACCCCTACCACTTCTATCTGGTCTCAACCCTGGAACACTCGGTCAAATACCAACGAGCCCCACGCGCGAGCGTGGGATTTTTCGGTGGTCGGTCCCGCAATCGACGCCGACGCACCCGCACGTCTGCCCGAACTCACAGAACTGGTCCGAAGACTCTGCAAGTCGCGTGGACCGGCTCGGGTGACGTGGGCGGGTGGGCAACCCTCCACAACTTGTCCACATCGGGGGGTTATCCAGACGTCCAATCCGCTCAACTGTCCCGGGTGGGCGCGATCGAGCCCCCCGGGTTGCGTTCACCCCAGTCGTCCGTTATACTTCCGAGAGGTCGGAGCGCGGGAGCCCTTGCTGGCACCCAGTGCGGAGACCCAGGAGCGACAGAATGAAGGCCGTGAACCGCTGGGATGTGTGCTGGCTCCCTCTCCAGGCGTTGGAGGCTCGGGTGGTGCTGTCTGCCGATCTGGTGATCGATTCGGTCACCTCTCCGGCGCTGGCCGACCTTGGGACGACCATCGCGGTCTCGTGGGTCGGGCGGAATGCGGGCGATGAGGCGACGGGCGGCGAGTTTGGCTGGTCCGACGGCCTGTACCTGTCGGCCGACGACGTGCTGGATGAGAACGACCTGTACTTGGGTGAGTTCTACGCCGACCGGGTGAACCCGGTGCTGGCCGCCGGCGAGACGTACGAGATCTTTGCGCAGATCTACCTGCCCTTCGATGCGACGCTCGGGACGGGCGAGTATCGCCTGATCGTGTCGGCCGACCTGGGTGGGTCGGAGGCCGAGGGCGACGAGGGGAACAACACGCGGGTGTCGGGCGCGATGGGCGTGAGCGTGCCGACCCTGCCCGACCTCACCGTGGGCGAGATCAACGCCGGCGCCTTGGGGCGGTTCGGCGAGGACTTCTCCATCTCCTGGACCATCACCAACTCGGGCTTGGGCTCGACGTTCGTTGACGTGACCGACGCGGTGTACCTCTCGACCGATGATGTGCTCGACTCTTCCGACCTGTGGGTCGATGTCAGCCAGATCACGCTGCCCGCCGGCCCGCTGGCGCCTGGCGAGTCGATCACCATCGAGGCCACGGCCCGCCTGCCCATCGACAGCGCCCTGGGCGCGGGCTCGTATCGCCTGATCGTCGTGGCCGACGGCTACTCGATGCAGGCCGAGACCGATGAAGAGAACAACGCGCTCGCTTCGAGCCCGATCGAAGTGTCGCTGGCGACCCCGCCCGACCTGATCGTGGAGAACGTCGTGTCGGTGGCCAGCGGCGAGTTTGGCAATGCAATCACGCTGACGTGGACGGTGCGGAACGCGGGCGACGGCTCGGCCGCGTGGTGGGCCGACGAGGTCTACCTGTCTTCAGATGCGATCCTCGATGCCTCGGACTACTCGCTCATCAGCATGGACGCCTACGGCAACAACGGCCAGCCCCTGGCGCCGGGCCAGAGCATCCAGATGCAGGCCACGCTGCGCCTGCCCGACGTTGGGGCGTTGGCCGCCGGGACGTATCAGCTGCTTGTGAAGAGCGACGCGTGGGAGATGGTCGCCGAGTCGGATGAAAGCAATAACGTGGGTGCGAGCGGGTCGGTGGTGATCGGCGACCCGACCGCGAGCGACTTGGTTGTCGATTCGGGCGTCGCGCCCACCAGCGGCGAGCTGGGCCAGACCATCGAGGTTTCGTGGGTCGTCCGCAATCAGGGTTCTGGATCGGCCTCCACATGGGGCTGGTCCGACGCGGTGTATCTGTCGCTCGATGGCGTGATCGGCGAGGGCGATCTTCAGGTGGGCTGGTCGTCACCCGAGTGGCTGGGCGCGCTGCGGCTGGCGGCGGGCGAGTCGCTCGCCGGCTTGACCACCGTCTGGCTGCCGCAGGACGGCACGCTCCAGCCCGGCACATACCAGCTTATCATCGCGTCCGACGTCGATGGGCGCGTGTTCGACTCCGATCGGACCAACAACACGCTGGCGATCGCGACGATCGAGATCACGGGCCAGGTGCTTCCCCCGGAGTTCAACCCGGAACTGAACCCCGGAGGCGGGCCGGGGTTGTGGCCGCAGTTCGGGAGCGTGACCGGCTCGCCGCTCGGAGACGGCTCGCTGCGTTCGAGCACGAACGGCTCGGTGTCGCCGATCTCGCCGGGCATCGGCGCCGGGGGCGAGATGGCGTTGGGCGCGATCGACGCAAACGGGATCACAGGCACGGGCGGCAACGCCGGCGACTTGGTCGCTGGGCTGTTCACCTGGTCGGAGCGTGCGGGAAGTCAGGCGGGAAGCCGCGGCCTGTCGAAGATCACGCTGCGAGTCGCGTCGGAATCGGCGGCGCCGGTCGTCCGATCGAACTTCGTGCAGTAGGTACGCGGGCTCTCCGAGCCGGCAGTTCCACCACCTTGACCCACCCTCAATCATTGCATCCGCAATCACACATCAACGAGCCCCATGCGCGAGCGTGGAGCTTTTTGCTGGGTATGAGCGAACGCCCTCAGTCCGATCCAACGACGCCCCGGCTCACTCGCACCAACTTGCTCCGAAGACTCCGTAGGTCAATGGCGTGATCGGCGCAGCCGGTCGAGAGAGAGCACGCAGCCGCGGCAGGGCTGCCGGCTCGGAGAGGCTGCGTACCATCGCTCCACACCCTCTGCGAGGTTCTCCCCATGCCCACCGCCGCGCCCGCTCATGCCAACGCCATGCCACTCCGCGACATCCTCGGTGCCGAGACCGACGGGCTGCTCAAGCACGAGTCGCGGACCATCAGCAAGTCGGTCCTCCACCTGCCCGGCCCCGACTTCATCGATCGCGTCTTTGCACACACCGATCGCTCGCCCACGGTGCTCCGCAACTTCCAGACCATCCTCGGGCACGGCAGGCTCGCCAACACCGGCTACGTCTCGATCCTGCCCGTCGATCAGGGGGTCGAGCACTCGGCTGGCGCGTCCTTCGCCCCCAACCCGGCCTATTTCGACCCCGAAAACATCGTGCGGCTGGCCATCGACGGCGGGTGCAACGCGGTCGCGAGCACGCTGGGCGTTCTGGGCTCGGTCGCCCGCAAGTATTGCCACAAGATCCCGTTCCTGGTCAAGTTCAACCACAACGAGATGCTCACGTTCCCCAACGTGCACCGCCAGTCCTACTTCGGCTCGGTCCGCCAGTGCTGGGAGATGGGGGCCGTCGCGGTCGGCGCGACGATCTACTTCGGCAACGACAGCGCCCGCGATGAGATCGCCTACGTCTCGGACATGTTCGAGGAGGCCCACGCCCTGGGCATGGTGACGGTGCTGTGGTGCTACACGCGCTCCAACGCCTTTAAGGTCAAGGGGGCCGACGGCAAGACGACCGACTATCACTCGTCGGCGGACCTCACCGGCCAGGCCGACCATCTGGGCGCGACGATCAAGGCCGACATCATCAAGCAGAAGCTCCCGACCAACAACGGCGGGTACGCCGCCCTCAACTCGGGAGGGTCGACCTACGGCAAGTGGGACAAGCGGGTGTACACGAACCTCTCGGGCTCGGACGAGCAGGGCAACGGCGGTCACCCGATCGACCTGTGCCGGTATCAGCTTGCCAACGGCTACATGGGGCGGATCCCGCTGATCAACTCCGGCGGCGAGAGCAAGGGCGCGAGCGACACGCAGGACGCCGTGCGCACGGCCATCATCAACAAGCGAGCCGGCGGCATGGGGTTGATTTCCGGGCGCAAGGCGTTCCAGAGGCCGATGGCCGAGGGCGTGGCGCTTTTGCAGACGATCCAAGATGTGTATCTGGATAAGAGCATTACGGTGGCGTGAGAGGAGCGGGACTCGGACAACGAGCCGAGGGCGCGAGCCCTCGGTCGGTCCCAAACCCAGCCGGTTACCTGAAACCGACCACCGGCTTGGACCCGAGGTGTCACGGGCGCGTCACACGCTCGCCCCTGAATCGCGCGGGCCCCCTGGTGCCGTCGCCTCAACCCCCGAACAATCGCACAAGGAGCACCCATGACCCGCACGCGCCCGACCGCCCATCCCCTCCTGGCCGCCCTCATCGCCGCGTGCGCGGGGCTTGTCGCCTGCGGCCCGGACACTCCGACCCCGCGTGATGCTGAATCGACCGCTCCCACGCCGGCCCCCGCGCGCGACCGCACTACTCCCGCCACCCAGGACCCCGCGCGGCCAGCCGCGCCCGCGCCGACCGAGCCCGGCTTGCCGCGCCCGATCCCCGCCGGCGTCACTCCCGCCAATCTCCGCGCCGCCGCGTCGGCCGCCAACCAGTTCGCGTTCGATCTCTTCCGCCGGGCCGCGCCCGAGGGCGAGAACGCCGTGCTCTCTCCGCTCAACATCCGCCACGCTCTGGCCCTGGCCTGGGCGGGTGCCGCGGGCCAGACGCAGGCTGACATGGCCTCGGTCCTGCACTTCTCCGGCGCTGAACATCGCGAGCACGCCAACCTCGCGGGCCTGGTCGCCCAGGCCCTGACCGCCGAGGGTGACGACGCCCCCGAAGTCGCGTTCGCCTCTCGCATCTGGGTGCAGGACAGCCTCTCGCTGGCCGACACCTATCAGCCACGCCTTGAGGCCGCGTACGGCACGGCGTTTGACACCATCAACTTCGGCAACCCTGGCGCCGCCCGCGGCACGATCAACGATTGGGTGAGCGAACAGACCCGCGCGCGCATCCCAGAGGTTCTGCCCGACGGCAGCATCTCCGCCGACACCCGCCTGGTTCTTACATCCGCCGTCTACCTCAAGGCCGCGTGGACCGCTCCGTTCGAGAAGGAATCGACACGCCCCGGCCCGTTCACGCCCGCCGGCGCCCGGGCGGTGCAGGTCCCGATGATGCACCAGACCGTGTACCGCAACCACGTCGTCACCGACACGCACACCGCCGTCGAGCTCGCGTACGCCGGCTCCAACCTCGCCATGCTGCTGGTGATGCCCGCCGGCCCGCTCGACGCGTTCGAGGCCGACCTCGACGCCCCGGCCTGGGAATCCATCGTCGAATCCCTCGACTCCGCTGAGGTCCGCCTGACCATGCCCAAGTTCGAGTTCGAGACCACGGCCAACGTCGCCGACCCGCTCAAGATCATGGGCATGCAGGTCGCCTTCACCGAGAACGCCGACTTCTCTCGAATGGTCAGCGAGGAAGCCCTGATGATCGGCGGGGTTTACCACGGCGCGTTCCTGCGCGTGGACGAGGCGGGGACCGAGGCCGCGGCCGCCACCGCGATCACGATGAACGTCACGTCGGCCCCGATGGAAGAGCCAGAGCCGGTGGTCATCACGCTCGACAAACCCTTCATGCTGGCGATCCGGGATCGGGAAACGGGGGCGATCCTGTTCCTGGGGCGGGTGGTGGACCCGAGGTGACGTTCGCCGGAGCCCGATGCGGAAACGTCGGGTTGCGCCCGCAGGCGAGGGAAGCCCACAGGACGGGCGACCACGACGCCCACGCGTCGCACTCCGTCCGCTTCCTACATCCTCTCCAGCGTCGGGATCCCCACCGTCGCCAGCGCATCCTGCAGCACGCGCCCGGTGATCGCGCACAGCCGCAGCCGCGACAGGCGCGTCGGCTCATCCGCCGCTTTCAGCACCGGGCACGCCTCGTAGAAACTCGAGTACAGCCCCGCGAGTGAATACGCGAAGGCGCACAGCCGGTGGGGCTCGCACGCCTCCGCCGCCGCCCGCAGCACCGCGGGATACGTCAGGAGGTGCAGGGCCAGCGCCTTCTCCGCCGGTTCCTTGATGAGGATCGGCGCCGCCCCCAGCGCGCCCGCCGGCGGCATCGTCCCCGCCTCCGTCGCCTGCCTGAAGATGCCCTTGACGCGCACCAGCGCATACAACAAATATGGACCGGTATCACCCTCGAACGCGATCAGGCGATCGAAACTGAACACATAATCTCGGGCGCGATCGCCGGAAAGGTCCGCGTACTTGATGGCCGCGATCCCGGCGATCTCACCGATGCGGTCCACGTCGGCGTCCGCAGCGTCCGGGTTCTTGGCCCGCACAATCGCCCGGCCGCGCTCGACGGCCTCATCGATGAAGTCGGTCAACCTGACATTGTCGCCCGAGCGCGTTTTGAAGGGCATGCCGTCCTCGCCCAGGATCATCCCGAACGCCGCGTGCTGCAACACCGCGGGCTGCCCGCGCTGCGTGCTCTCGGGCGAGGTCACGACGGCGTACCCGCCCTTCAACGCCGCGCCAAACACCTGCCGGAAGTGCAGGCTCTGCCGGATATCCACGCAGTACACCACCCGCGACGCGCCGATGGCCTGAACCCGGCGCCGGATCGCCGCCACGTCCGTCGTCGCGTATAAGAACCCGCCGTCGCTCTTACGGATCAGGCAAGGCTCAGCGATCCCCTCCACCCGCACCACCAGCGCGCCGTCGCTGTGCTCCGCAACGCCGCGAGAAACCAGATCCTCGACCATCGGCCCCAGCTCGTCGGCATAAGACGACTCGCCGGCCGACGCCTCGGCCGTCACATTCGCGTGCAACCGCTTGCAGTTGTTCAGGCAGTCCGCCATCGTCAGGTCATAGATCCGCCTCCACACCGCCACGATCTCGGGCTCCTGCTGCTGCAGGCGCACCAGCGTCGCCTTGGCCCGGGCCACCGTCGCCTCGGCCCCCGCGTTCTGCTCCTCGAGCTCCGCGGCCGCCTTTGGCCCCAGCCCGAACTTGCGCACACTGGCCAACCCCCACTTGTCGCCGGCGCACTCCCGCTGCACCACCTTGTACAACCTGTCCAGATCGCCCAGGACCACGCCGCCCAGCGTCATCCGCCGCGCCGCGATCTCATCGCGCACCTTCATCACCACCATCGCGATGTTGAGGCCCCAGTCGCCGACGTGGTTCTGCCGAACCACTCGCTGCCCGAGCCGCCCGAACATGCGGGCCACCGCGTCGCCGATCACGGTCGCCCGGATGTGCCCGACGTGCATCTCCTTGGCCAGGTTCACGCCGCACAGATCGACCACCACCGTCTCGGGCCGCGACGGCGGCGTGATTCCCAGGCTCGGCGTGTCCAGCGCGCCCAGCAACCGCCCGATCGCCTCGGCCTTCAACCGCACGTTGATAAACCCAGGCCCGGCGATGTCCTGGGACCCGATCGGCTCGGCGATGCCTTTGACGTCCAGGACCGCCACGATCGCCGCCGCCACCTCGCGCGGGCTCTTGCCCGCGGCCTTGGCGATCCCCATGGCCGCGTTGCACTGGAAGTCCCCCAGCTCCGGGCGCTTGGACGGTTCGAGCCTCGGGTCCGTGTCCGCCGTGATCCCGAGCGTCGCCGTCGCGCCCTCAATAGCTCGCACGAACCGCTCGCGCAGCAGCACCAGCGGGTCGAGCGTCACCATCGCATTGGGGGTCGTGGACATGGCGACGATGGTATGGACAAATCAGCCGCGTGCGTGATCGCGCCAGGCGAGGAGCATGGTGTTGAGGGGGCCGGGTCCGAAGCCCGCGTTCAACTCAGTTCCGAACGAAACAAGCCCAACCTCGCGGTTGGGCGACCTGTCGCTGACGCACCCTGATCGCGGAACCCCCGCGCCGGCCCAGATCAACTCGCGTGCTCTCGCGCGAGGCTGGGTTCACTGCCCCGGCGCGCTCCACCGTCCCTGCGAGTTCTCGCTCGAAGGGCGGATCGGCTGGGCCCGACCGAACCGCGAGCCGGGCGTGGGCGGAAGGGCCGGGGGCTTCGCAGCCCCGACCCCGGGCGTCGGCAAGGGCGGCCTGGCAGTCCCCACCGTCACATTGCCCGGTACCGGCGCGGCCGTCGGAACCGCTGGCACGGCTGCCGCCGGTGCCTGATTCTGGGACCCGCCGGGCTTCTGCCTCAGCTCCTCGCGCGAGCGATCAAGCTTCCCCAAGATTGCTCGAACTTCATTGAATGCCTTCTTGGGCTGGCTCATCCGTGTCGCTCCCCAGTCGTCTTGCCCGATATCGGGCCAGATCGATCCCACCTTGGGCGCCCATTCCGATACGCTTCAAACATCCACCAAGCCGTACCGGTTGTGACGATCACGCAGATCGCCGCGCCAGGGGAAGGCATGGCCCCTCTCCGTGAGGGGTGCGGAGCCTCCGGCCCCGCACCCCCGCCCAAACGGGCGGGTCCCGCGCGCTGACACCACTGATAACCTCCCGCGCTCCATCCCCTCTTCAAACG
>ENA-ORBV01004166-ORBV01004166.1-microbial-mat-metagenome-genome-assembly--contig:-NODE-4166-length-28150-cov-12.327254_pt1 | contig 28150 bp, 30 predicted proteins | sample MGYA00237777_ERZ505514 | MGnify/ENA primary metagenome ERZ505514 (study PRJEB26160, sample SAMN06269048) | microbial mat metagenome | isolation source: Oligotrophic lake microbial mat | place...
TCCTAAAATGCGTTAAAAATGGCAGGGCTTCCTCCGTAAGGCTTACAGGGCCGTTAAAAAACTGTCCGAACTATTGAATCTCGATAGCCGCTAACAACCCGCAGAACTTCAATTCCTGTCTCGATCGGATTGTAGAAAATTAGGTAATCATCGATCGGCAAACTCCGTACATTTTCCATTAACTCTTCCCGATTGCGTCCCATACTCGGAAACTTTGAGAGCGTTTGACACTTATCATTAATTCTGTCTAGAAAGCTTTCTGCTGCATCAAAACCGCTGCGATCAGCAATATAGTCCATAATACTTTCTAGATCCCGACTTGCCGGAACTGTAAATCTACAAATCCGATTCATTGCTCTGCCTGCGTGCGACGTTGTTGTAGCTTTAAGCGCAAACTCTGAAACATATCTTCAGCATCGATTACTTCACCTCGTTCGGCAGCATCCATTCCCAGACGAATTTCTTGCTGGAGTTCTTTGAACCGTCCTTTATAGATATGTTCCCATTTATCGGACTGCAAGAATTTGATGAAGGCTAACACTTCTTGTTGCTGCTCTGGCGATAAGACCTTCACATTTTCCAAAATGGCTTGTTCGACGGTCATAATTATTCCTTTCTTTTTGGATTGCTATTGCACAATCTAGTGATAACATTATATGGCACGAACTGCTGCCTGTACTTACGCAGCTAAACTATTAACAAGTCTCACTGTAGGTCTGTCTGCACCAGTGGGCGATCGCAAAAAACTTCCAGGCAGAGTGACAACTGCTACAGTGTTTCCCAGCATATCAAAGAACTCAACGCTGTAACCTGTTTCTAGTCCCTCAACGTCATGTTGTTCTACCACTGTACCGATATCACCGGCATAGAGTCCTTCGTCAGGGGCGATCGTCTAGTAAGATAACATCTGAATAAAGTTCGTACTTCATAACGTTCTTTGGTAAATTTGTTAGTCAGGAATCAAGGTAATCAAACGGGGAAAATCTGTATCTGTATCTATTTGCAAAACAGTTCTGACAAGAAGTTGTCTGCCCATAGGTGTAGAAAGCTCGGCACTGATTTCATATCGGATTCCGTAGGCTATTTCTTTAATGAAATCAACATCTACAGGTAGGTGACAGCTACGAATATCTGTTTCTAATTGTTGCCAGTTTTCTTGAGAATATCCGCACTTAATTAGTAGTTTTGCTAACGAGTGCTATTGATTTACCAGTCCTGGCAATTCTTTAATGTCGATGTGGATTCCTTGACGCTTCAGATATTGGCTCAAGTTGATCTGAATGAATAAATCTTTAAGTTCTTCAGCAATTTCTAGAGGGGGATTGCCAGATAACGCGGTTGCAATTAGACGTTCTGCCATTCGTAATTCGCCACATTCAATCGCTAAAGATGCTGCGCTGCGGTGAAGCACAGAACGAGTGGGTTCAGCATCAAGGGTGCTAGCGATTAAGGCTGCGGCCTGAGTTTCTTTCTCAAAGGCTTGGCGCGTGAATTGTGCAGCCAAGTCCAACGCACCTCTTAAGCGGGCGACTGCCGCTGCTTCGGCTAAATCCATTGCTTGTTGGTGGAGCGATTGAATCTGGCTCATTTAAAGTACGGTTCCTTCAGGATTTTGCTTGGCACCAATAATAGAAATCGGTCGGCTGAACTCTACTACAATGATATACGCTGGCAAGCCTTGTGCGTCTGAGATGCGGGTTTGTTCCGTTTTCAGCTTTACTCTAGCATTGATTTGACTTCGATTGCCTTTGCGAATTCCAGAAACCTCTAGGCGCGCCATTCGCTCAAATGGCAACGTGGTAGCTGAATTTTGACTTCCTAACCAATAGTCAAATCCAGTTCCTTTGCGAGAGCGTTCAATGACTGTGAGATTTGTTAATTGTAGAATTAACAGAAATGCGATTCCATAAGCAGCCTGCTCAGTCGTGTATTCTTCGTCATTCCAACATCTTCGGGTTTGCTCGGTGACTGGCTGCCAATCTAATTTGAACGCAGCAGAAAATTCTCCCTCAACTTCAAGTGTTACTCCTGGTTGGTGATCTTCATCGGTTAGACAAATCGCACCTGCTTCTGCGATCGCGGCTCCAAAAGCAGGTGTAATCGCAGGGAGTCCCTGGCTAAGGTTTTGTAAGTTTAAGATTTGAATCTGGCTCAAAGCGGCGTTGCTCTATGGAAACTAGAGACTCAATTCTACTCTCAGTTACCACGATTTGAGTCGATCGCTATTGGGAATGCTAATCTCTACCAACTTCTCCCCTGTCCGTAGGAGTTCCAGTGCGTTTGGCAAAGTCGAAATCAGGATTTCACGTAGCCGAACATTTGACGTATTTCCGCACGTTAACCAAATAATCTTTGGTGGTGCTTCTAGACGCTCAACTAAATCCACAAAATCGCTATCCTTAGTCATAAATATCACTGCTTGAGATTTGGCTGCCTCAAAGATTTCGGGATCTTCAGCATCTGTCAAACTCAGATCGCGTAAAGCTACTGCTGTAATTCCAAATGTGCTGGTAATCCAAGTTGCGATCGCAGGGGATAAGTGTGCATCAATCCAGATAGTAGTCATGCAACCAACACAGGATGATTCAGTTTACGTGCAGCGTATACAAGTGCGGCCCTCAAATCGTCCATTTCCAAGTCTGGTAGTTCCTCCACAATTTGTTCAGCACTTAGCCCTGCTGCAAATAGATCCAAGACATCAGAAACTCGAATTCTCATGCCGCGAATACATGGGCGGCCGCCGCACTGTTTGGGATTTAATGTGATTCGTTCAAGTAATTGTGACATGGGTAATTTGTAGTTAATAGTTAGTAATTAGTAAGTTTCGGTGTGCATCGTCCTATAGAAAACATCTGAATAAAGTTTATAGTTCATAGTATCTTGTGTTAATTTTACCATAAATCCGCTAGGAAGCGACGGCAAAATCTGTGTATTGCCGCATTTCAGGCTCGTGAAATGCCAGCACAATATCTTCTTTGGGAACCCCTGCTTCTACTAAATCCGTTGCAATCCCATATTCTGTCCAGTCTTCCTCGATCCAAAATTTGCGATCGCGAAGGCGAACGTAGACTGTCATTCCCGTAAGGCGATCGCCCTTTGGCCAGCCCAGGTTCATCCAGATGTAATGACCGTTTTGCTCGTCTGCAATCAAGAATGTCTCAGTGTCTTGTTGAGAAGGGCGATTATTGCACAATTCTATATACTCGGTCAAAATACGCTTGATTAGTTTGGGATACTCGATTAGTTTATCCATTGCACAATTTCCTCTAGTTCTGTATTTACGATAATTATTTTATAGATGACAAGCAGATAGTTTTGACTCTAGCCAATGCAATCCCAATCCCCAGCTATTTCCACCAGGGACTATGACACTTCTATGTCCTAACCAATATACAAAAATATGGGGAAGATGACCAAGGGGATCGCGGAGTTCATAGGTCATTCTACTCTCAAAAAAATCCCATTTAACGTATTCGCAGAATTTATCATAATCTTTGCCCGCTTGTTGCCAAATAGACCTTTGTACTGAAAATCCGAAACGCTCATTTGAGTATTTCACCCAAAGTTGGTTAATGGTTTGGAGATCAGTACAAGGAAAGTTTACCCAATCTGAATACCCTAAATAGCCTAATTTTTCACAGCACGCTACCCAAAGTATAATTTGTTGAGTTTCGTAATCAGCTTCTTTAAACTTGCCCTCTGCTAAAAAGTTGCGTAGTTTAGTGTAATCAGCTCCGCTTTCTGAAGGTAGATCAAGAAGTTGGTTGTCAGGATTTATAGATTGAAAATCACTCATGGTCAGATCCCAAGATATTTTTGAATTGAAGTTCGCGATCGCCTCGCCGCGATGTCGATCGAACGGTATAATAGATGGTATTCAAAAGCGTTGTAGATATTTGTACTGCTGGTTTTCTATTTGCTTTCGCAACTGTTGCAGCAGGAACAATCTGTGGGTAACTTCTTGATATTCCTCCTTAGACAGACAACTACTTAATTGCTCCAACATTGCATCACTTTCCTCAACAATTGCATTGCGAAAGAAGTCGCTAAGCTGGCGGCGATTGATTCCTGCTAATTCGATCACAGGAACTTCTACTGTTTCTCCATCAACTTTCATCTCCTTTAGTTCAGATTTGCCAATTATAGCAAACTCGGAGCGAGTTAGCCATTCATAAAAATCGTTGGAAACCTCAATAGCTTCGGCTTCTTCTCGATCCTGCGAGTAAAATTCAATATCTAACATTAGTCCTCCTCAGATTCACAACTCATAAATTCGCGATCGGAATGTTAGATTTCAGGTTTCCCGAACTAAACGCTCAACAAAATCTCACGATATTCCCAAGAAACCTTTGAGGGCGACTTTATACCTATTCTTCAACCGCTTGGAAACCAAACCACCCTGCTGGATTTGTGCCAGAACAGCCACTGAACAAGATCCTTTTGGAATAGGACTACCAGCCGTAATTAATCCAGCTAGTTCAGTAGCATTTATCTCACGAGCAAATTGGTAGGCTATCACAGACTCACGGATTATAAAGCTTGGTACACCAGAACCTGGTAGGAGAATACAGGCATCTTCAGAATTAGGTCTGCGGCTAGTGACGTTAACGAAGAGATAGCTGCTTTCAGAAGTTTGTGCAATGGCAATATATAGATGTTCACTGTTAGGAGGTGTATCCAGCAAAAAAGCATCTCCCAAATTAATGATGATGCTAGCCATTCAAAACCTCATCTAGATATGCCTCCCGGATGGCTGACTGCTGAATTTCGGCTATTTCCTCGTCACTGTTACCCATCAAAACCCCATCTAGATATGCCTCTCGGATGGCTGAATCCTGAATTTCACCTATTTCTTCGTCACTCTTACCCACATTTTTTAGAATATCCTCTACAGCAATCGGAATGGCTGAACCGTGAGGTTCTTGCCATTCTGGAAGGTCATGAGTCCACTCAGCAACCAGAAAAGGATCGAGATGCCCAAAAGCTTGATAAACCTCTTGAATGATTTCCTCCTCTTCTTCGCAAAGATCTGCATTCCCTGGATCGTTCAACAGGGAAACAAGATGTTCATTATGTTCATTTCTCGTCGCAATGAACTTAGACCACAGAGGTAAGGCATTATCAATGGGCTTCCCATTAATCAGGTCATAAACACCACTGAGGACGGGGCCATAATCCATAGATACATAACGATCGCCAGTAATCGGTTGCTCTATGCGTTTCAATGCAATACGGTCAGCTATGTAAAGCATCTTCAGTAAGCCTAAATATTTCATAGGCCGATCGTGCAGCTTTAAGAACACTGCTGCTGCTTCAATAGCTTTCTCTGGATGAAACCGAAATTGGATTGGCATAAGCATTTTGGAAGAGTGCTTCACAGTAGTACAACTTGATTATAAACCATAATACTTTGTCAGTTCTTAGTGCTTTGACAAAGCATGATAGAAATCAGCGTGACTTTGACAGTATTCTCTTAATTTTTTCCGACTGATAACGTGCATTTAGCGATCGTTCTGATGTTTTCTAGATATCTCAACACGGTTTCCCCAGCAGCAATTCAGCGGTGACTTCAATTGCGATCGGTTGTGGATCAGTTGTCATCGATTCCGTCCCACATTTGAGACAAAGGGAGAGTTTGTCCGGTAATTGCTTCATGGAAGCCTTGCTGAAGCCCTTCGAGGACGGTTGCGATGGGGTCATCATCTGGCTCGATATCAGTGTCTTCCGACACTAAGACAATAATCCGAACGTGGCTGTAGTTGGCAAGCGCAAGGGGGCGATCGAGAAAAAGTCGCCCTCCATCGTCAATTTTTCCGGTGGTTTCAATTGCTTTCACAGTCTCTCTGGGTCATAATTGATTTGCATGGTGGTAATACCTTATTTCCCTAGAGCCTTGCTAAGGATACTGGCAACCGCTGAACATGAACGTTATATTTATTGCGAAAGAAAGCCATGAATCTTCTTGAGATTGTCAATGAAATTATAGGATTGGCAGAAACTGGTAATTATTGGGGGAGAGATGTCTCCCTTCAAAGTTTTGGGATTGGTGACAATGCTATCAACTTTGTCAACGAAAATAAGCTCAAATATATCGACGCAATATTAAGGGCATTTAATTCCGATAAGGAAATTGAAAAAACCTATACGTTAAAGAAATATGAATCGCTACTAATAGGACATTTTAGAGAGTATTTTTTTGATAAAACCTTAGTAAAAAAGGAGGATGTATCATCGTTTGTGAAAAAACTTAATACCGAAAGTATAAAAACATTTTTTGTATTCAGAGACATACATGGAATAGTTTTAAACAGCCCCACAAGTCCCTTGTTATTGGGTGGTTACACAATATACGACTTTGATTTACAAAAGGATTTATTTAATTCAACAAAAGGTTCATATCCGGAATTAACTATCAATCATAATCCAGAATATTTAATTGAATGGAAGGCGGAAGCAAGACATTTTGAAAAAGCACTTGAAATTGCTGATGAACATTTTGAGCGATTCGAGCTTATCCTAAGATATGTCATAGGTTTTACGACAAATCGCTTTGAAGTTGGCGTTTTAAACTACCAAGGCTGGCGCCAGCGTAGAGCTTACATATTCTCTGAGACGAAGGAAGTGTCAAGCTCATTGAGTAATCATGGCCCAATAGAACCGATACCACTTGACAATCCATATTTTGTAAACGAGGATAATGGATATCAAACTGTTTGGGGTTTTACTACAAAGAACAACCTTAATAAATTTGAAAAAAGAATTATGTTGGCAGTTGAATGGATCGGGCAATCAATGGCTGATCCCTCACCACAAAGTGCTTTTATCAAGGCAGCCATCGCTCTAGAAATTATCTTTACATATAACGAAAGGGAAATCATTACTCCCTCAATTATGAATCAAATGTCTGAAAGTATAGCTCTTATATTAGGCAGCTCAGTCGATGAAAGATTAAAAATCGAATCAAGAGTAAAAAAATTGTATGGATTGAGATCGAAGATTGTACACTCTGGCAAAAAAGATATTAGTCAAGCAGATTATAAAACTCTGCTTGAAATAGCACGTTCTGTAATAATAAAGATACTCACATCAGACAAGCTTAATAGCGTTGATTCTGTAGAAGACTTATATACTATTCTCAAAAAAATTAAGTATTCTGGTGATGCAATATCACAAAGCGCTGGAGTCTGATTAATTACTCGCTGCGCTCAGAATTTACTTTTGCACCGCCAGTCAATACAGCTATAACTCCGGCTCAAACAATAGCCATTAAAGTAGTTGATAGTTGGTAATCGATCGCAGACGCAGAGGAATAGGTAATTGGCAGTTGGTGACAGCCATTACCCATTCCTCATTATTTTAAACCCTAACTGCCGCCAATTCGAGCGACATCGCGAGCGTTTTCTTCAAACGCCGCCGTCAGCGCATCATCACCGCTTAAACCCGATGCGATCGCCCTTTCAATCGCCTGCAACACCCGTTTGTAATCCCGCGGCATCACCTTCACAAACACCGGCACCATCTCATCCCACGCAGCCAAAACCTTCGATGCTTTCGCACTTCCAGTCAAATCAACGTGAGTCTGAAGCATCTGCCGCAAATCATTAATCTCCTCAACATCCTCCAGTTTTTCCAAATCCACCATCGACATATTGCAGCGAGTAGCAAAATCCCCCGCCTCATCCAAAATATAAGCAACACCGCCACTCATACCCGCTGCAAAATTGCGCCCGGTTTCACCCAAAACCACAACTTTGCCGCCAGTCATGTACTCGCAACCGTGATCGCCCACACCCTCAACTACGGCGTTTACCCCGGAATTGCGGACTCCGAAACGTTCCCCTGCCATCCCCCGGATGAAAACGTCACCAGCGGTGGCTCCGTAAAGCACCACGTTGCCGACAATCACATTTTCTTCTGCAACAAAGGTAGAAGCCGACGACGGATACAAGATGATTTTGCCGCCGCTGAGGCCCTTGCCGAGATAGTCGTTGGCCTCGCCTTCGAGCTCCAGCGTGACTCCCTTGGGCACGAATGCGCCAAAGCTTTGTCCCGCGCTACCTTGGAAGTGCAGGTGCACCGTGTCATCGGGTAAACCTTCCCAGTGGCGTTTGGTGATTTCGTTGCCGAGAATTGTGCCGACAACACGGTTGATGTTGGTAATTGGGAGTTTTGCGTGCACTTTTTCGCCGTTTGCGATCGCACCCTTGCACAAATCCAACAACACAGTCATATCCATCGACTTTTCCAACCCATGATCCTGCGCCATCTGACAATAGCGCCCGACATCCGCCCCAACCTCCGGCTGATACAGGATGTTCGAGAAATCCAAACCCTTAGCCTTCCAATGCGCCACAGCTTGCTGAGGTTCCAACACATCAGTCCGGCCAACCATTTCATTCAGCGTGCGGAAGCCCAACTGCGCCATAATTTCCCGGACTTCCTGGGCGATGAAAGTCATAAAGTTTACCGTGTGCTGCGGATCGCCGGTAAAGTTTTTCCGCAACAAGGGATCTTGAGTTGCAACGCCCACCGGGCAAGTATTCTGGTGACAAACGCGCATCATAATGCAGCCCAAAGTCACCAGCGGCGCGGTGGCAAAACCGAATTCTTCAGCACCAAGCAGTGCAGCAATTGCTACATCGCGCCCGGTTTTCATTTGACCGTCGGTTTCCACAGCAATGCGGCTGCGGAGATTGTTGAGCACCAAAGTCTGGTGAGTTTCCGCCAATCCCAACTCCCAAGGTAATCCGGCGTGTTTGATCGAAGTTTGCGGGGATGCGCCTGTACCGCCGTCGTAACCGGAAATCAACACGACATCGGCGTGGGCTTTAGCTACACCAGCGGCGATCGTCCCAACCCCAACTTCCGACACCAGTTTGACGCTAATCCGCGCTTCCCGGTTGGAATTTTTCAAGTCGTGAATCAATTCGGCCAAATCCTCGATCGAATAAATGTCATGGTGAGGAGGAGGCGAAATCAAACCCACACCAGGAGTTGAGTTCCGTACCTTGGCAATCCAAGGGTATACTTTTTTACCGGGTAACTGTCCGCCTTCTCCGGGTTTCGCCCCTTGCGCCATCTTGATTTGGAGTTCCCGCGCTTGGGAAAGGTACAAGCTGGTAACGCCGAAACGCCCGGAAGCAACTTGTTTGATCGCACTGTTTTTCGAGTCACCGCGATCGTTCGTCCAAGTGTAGCGATCGGAATCTTCGCCGCCTTCACCGGTGTTCGATTTGCCACCAATGCGGTTCATCGCGATCGCCAAAGACTCATGCGCTTCTTGGGAAATTGAACCATAACTCATCGCCCCAGTTTTGAAGCGTTTGACAATCGCTTCCACGGGTTCTACTTCTTCAATTGGTATCGATTCCCGCTGTTTGAATTGCAACAAACCGCGCAAGGTAAAATGCTGCTGGTTTTGCTCGTTTACCAAGCTTGAATACTGTTTGAAAAGCGGGTAACTTCCCTCACGAACCGCTTTTTGCAGCGCGTGAATTGTCTGCGGGCTGAACAAATGCGCCTCGCCTTCTTTCCGCCACTGATATTCGCCGCCGACATCGAGAGTATGTCCGCTGCTGGGGCGTTCTGGGAATGCGTGGGTGTGCCGCAAAATTGCTTCTTGGGCGATGATTTCCAAGTCTACACCTGCAATCCGCGATGCTGTCCAAGTGAAGTATTTATCGACTACGGATTTGTTTAAGCCGATCGCCTCAAATATCTGTGCGCCGCGATAACTTTGAATCGTGGAAATCCCAATTTTCGAGGCAACTTTCGTCACACCCTTAGTTGCGGCTTTCACGTAGTTTTTGCAAGCTGTTTTGTAATCGACATTTAGCAGCAATCCTTCGCGGATCGAATCTGCGATCGTCTCAAAGGCCAAATACGGATTGATCGCACCGCAACCATAGCCAATCAAAGTCGCAAAGTGGTGCACTTCGCGCGGTTCACCGGATTCGAGCACGAGTCCCGCCCTTGTCCGCGTACCTTTGCGGATCAAGTGGTGGTGCAAGCCCGCAACCGCCAGCAGCGCCGGAATTGGAGCTTTGTCCTGACTGATGCCCCGATCGCTCAAAATGATGATATTCACCCCAGAGGCGATCGCGCGATCGGCTGCTGCAAAAACATCTTCTAACGCCTGTTCAATACCTTTGACACCAGTTTTGGGGTCGAACAAAATCGGCACAGTGACGGACTTGAAATTGCCCTCATTTACGTGTTTGAGTTTAGCTAATTCTTCATTGCTGAGAATTGGCGTTTTCAGTTCAATCAAATGACAGCTTTCCGGTTCCGGTTTGAGCAAATTGCGTTCTGAACCAATTGTCGTTTCAGCAGAAGTGACAATTTCTTCACGGATCGAATCAATGGGCGGATTGGTAACTTGAGCAAACAACTGCTGGAAGTATTCATAAAGTAGCTTTGGGCGATTGGAAAGCACAGCCAGCGGCGTATCCGCACCCATTGCACCCACAGCTTCCACGCCATCCTTTGCCATCGGCGCTAACAGCAACCGCAGTTCTTCAAAGGTGTAGCCAAAGGCCATTTGGCGCTGGATCAATGTTTCTGGTTGCGATTCTGCAACTGACGGCGCATCTTTCAGCTTAGCGATTTCGACCATGTGCTGGTCGATCCACTCGCGGTACGGGTGTTCTGTGGCGATTTTGGTCTTAATTTCCTCATCAGAAACGATGCGGCCTTCCTCCGTATTTACTAGGAACATCCGCCCCGGTTGCAGGCGACCTTTTGATACAATTCTTTCAGGCGCGATCGGCAAAACACCCGCTTCCGATGCCATAATTACTAAGTCGTCCTTGGTAATGCAGTAGCGGGAAGGACGCAAACCATTGCGATCGAGTACAGCGCCGATCGATGTACCATCAGTAAATGCGATCGAAGCCGGCCCATCCCAAGGTTCCATCAAGCAGGAATGGTATTCGTAGAAAGCTTTTTTCTCGTCACTCATGGACTCGTGGGCTGTCCAAGGTTCGGGAATCATCATCATGATGGCATGAGGCAAAGAACGCCCAGCCAAATACAGCAATTCCAAAGCATTGTCGAAAATCGTCGAGTCGCTACCTTCGATGTTGATTAAATTCGGGATTTTCTTTAAATCATCGCCGAATAGTTCCGACTCGAACATCGATTGCCGCGCGTTCATCCAATTGATGTTGCCGCGCATGGTGTTAATTTCGCCGTTGTGGGCGATGTAGCGGTAAGGGTGCGATCGTTCCCAACTCGGAAAAGTATTGGTGCTGAAGCGCGAGTGAACTAGGGCTAAAGCGCTTTCCATGTCGGGGTCGTGGAGGTCGGGATAGTAATCTCCCACTTGCACCGGCATTAACATTCCTTTGTAGACGATCGTCCGGCACGACAATGTGGAATTATACCAGTATGGGTCTTTGTCTGTCCTGCGGATAGCATTGTGGGCGCGTTTGCGGATCACGTAAAGTTTACGCTCAAAAGCCGCTTCGTCCATACCTGGGGCGCGGCTGACAAACACTTGCTGCATAAATGGTTCGCTAGCTTTGGCTGTGTCGCCCAGGGATGAGTTATCTGTGGGGACATCGCGCCAACCGAGCACGGGACATCCTTCTTCGGCGGCGATTTGGGCAAAAATGCGTTTGCCGTTTTCCCGTTCAATTTGATTTCGCGACGAGTAAATCGCGCCGACACCGTACTCGCCGGCTTCTGGAAGTTCGATGTTGAGGGCCGCCGTTACTTTTTTCATGAATTTGTGCGGCACTTGCATCAAAATGCCCGCGCCGTCTCCGGTATTGGCTTCGCAGCCACAAGCGCCCCGGTGGTCGAGGTTCAACAGGATTGTTAGTCCCTGTTCGACGATTTCGTGGGATTTGTTGCCTTTCATGTGTACAATAAATCCGACTCCGCAAGCGTCGTGCTCGAACTGCGGATCGTATAGGCCTTGTTTTTGTGGCAGTCCGTTGCTGTTCATTATGTATGTGTCTCTCAAAGTGGCGAAAAGATTTTGATCTAGAGTAGAGGATGGGATGCCGATCGCTCTAGTATCATTTATTATATGTGGATCTACTCAATTGGGCAGATGCACGAAAAAATCAAAGCTGATGCGTGCGATCGAGCCTGAAAAAATAGTTGAAGCTGAGGTGTTGTACCATTGTCAGCAACAGGCATCTTACCTGTTCATAAATAAGTAAAGAACAGCTTGTTGGTAATTAGATGATAAATTGATATTTGGATTTTTTTTAACCGCAGAGGCCGCAGAGAGCGCAGAGGAAGAGAAGAGAGATGAGCAATTCGGATACATTGTTAATCAGTCTTTCAAAGGCGGGCAAGATGCTTACCCCACAACAAAATTTAGTCTCTGTGGAACAGGCATCTTGCCTGTTCTTGAGAAATGAGTTTATAGCATTGTTAATGCGACTGTATCCTCAGCGTCTGGGTGACATTCTCCACCAGCATTTTGCCTTCTCATCAGCAATGAGTATTTCTGAAAAGTTGCAAAAAGTCGATCGCCTCAAAGTGTGGTTAGATAGCTTTCGCCCGCTTTCTCCGACTCTGGTTTCAGAATTGAAAAAACTCTATGATGTGCGGTTCACTTATCATTCTAACGCGATCGAGGGCAATACCTTGACGCAGCGCGAAACTGAGTTAGTCCTAGAAACTGGCATCACCATCGGTGGCAAAACTCTGCGCGAACACCTAGAAGTCATTGGACATCGAGATGCGATCGACTATATTGAAACTCTAACGCGATCGGATACGGCGATCGGTGAATGGGAAATTAAACAGATTCACAACTTAATTATAAGGGCGATTGCGCCGGATGAAGCTGGACGTTATCGGCAGTTAGATGTCAAAGCCGCTGGTCCCGAATACCTCTATCCGCCTCATTATTTGCTTTCGGATTTGATGCCGGAATTTATCGAATGGCTCAACAGCGATCAAATCAAATCGTTACATCCGCTAGAGTTTGCAGCCGAAGCACATCTTCGCTTTGTTTCGATTCATCCGTTTCGGGATGGTAACGGACGCACCGGGCGGTTATTGATGAATCTCCTGCTGTTGCGGGCTGGATATCCCATTGTGATTATATCTAACCAGGTGCGTGCTGCCTACATCGATGCGATCGCCCAAGCCCAACAACATGATTCCGGGATTCATCCACTCCTCGATCTTATTGTAGATGCGGCCCGATACTCGCTGATCGAAACCTTGCAAATCCTAGCAACCGCCAGCGATAGCCAGAGTCAAGGGCTGCCTTTCTATCAAGAGATGCTAGCAGTTTTGCAACAGCAGTCTCAAGAGCTGGATTAGGATTCACCAAAAATCCGCTGCTATCAAAATTATTCATCTCTCTCTTCTCTTTCTCTGCGCCCTCTGCGGCCTCTGCGGTTAAATCATTCCGAAACCACCGTAAATCGTGCAAGATGTCCCATTAAATCAAGAACCAGCCGCCACAGATAAAGATTTGATGTAGATTTGGGCGATCGCACCCATCACAGGTGACAACTACTATGGTGACTTTGCTATGGTTGTTAAGGCAAGTCGATCGGGCTGAGCACAACTCTTGCAAAACTCTACAGTCGGCTAACCAGTCCCCGCAGGTGGGCTTCGATTTTAACTATAGATTAGTTAATCTCAAAAAACAACGTCGTTTACCAAAGGATTCAGCAAGCAATCCTCAAGGAGTGAAAATCATGGTTCAAATTCAAGAAATTTCTCAACTATCTACCCTGCACACACCTGCTGCACCCAACGAAATAGCCGCTACAGAATCGCGGCCTTGGGGCTCGTTTACGACTCTAGAAGAAGGCCCAGGATATAAAATTAAGCGGATCGAAGTTAAGTCCGGACACCGCCTCAGCCTGCAAATGCACCACCACCGCAGCGAACACTGGATTGTGGTTTCTGGTACTGCAAAAGTTACTTGTGGCGAAACTGAACAAGTTCTGTTTACAAATCAGTCTACCTACGTTCCTCAGTGCACTTCTCACCGCCTGGAAAATCCGGGAGTTATCCCCCTGGTTTTAATTGAGGTGCAGAATGGCGAATATCTCGGAGAAGATGATATTATCCGGTTTCAAGACGATTATGCCCGTAATGAAAAGGCTAAGTAACTCAAGTTGCTAAAAATATAGGGGTAAGGTGCGTGGCCCGGCGCACTTTACATTCTCCGGGTAAGGTAGACGCCTAGGCACACTCTAAATTTTCAAAACTCAACATTACTTCCAAATTACCAATTACCAATTACCAATTACCCATAATGATTCATCTGAGCAAAACAGCAGCAACAGAAGTAACGCGCCTCAAGTCGAAGCATCCGAACCCCAATGCTTTATTTCGTCTGGGCGTGGAATCGAGCGGCTGCTCCGGTTTGTCTTATACAATGGCATTTGACGATGCGCCAGCCCCAGAAGACGCTGTATGCGAGTCGGAGGGAATTGAAGTTGCGATCGACCCCCAGCACTTAAAATATCTGAATGAGCTCACCTTAGATTATTCAGAAGACTTGATGGGCGGAGGTTTCCGATTTCACAATCCCAATGCCGCCAAAAGTTGTAGCTGCGGCAACTCGTTTTCTGTTAGGGAATAACCAATATGATGACCATCAAAGACTTAGAAAAAGTCCAAAAAACCTTCCAAGAAGCCGGTCAGGATTACCAAGTTGAACTAGAAAGCGGGAAGATTATCATTGTGGGCCCATCAGATATTGTATCAAGTGAAATTGGCATTCGCTTGAGTGCTTTTCTGTTCGTTTGGGTAAATCCCCGACGTTTGGGTCGAGTTTTTGACTCCGCAGGCGGCTTTATTTTACCTGATGCTAACCTCACAGCACCTGATGTTTCTTTTGTCCGAGCCGCACGTCTCAGGCAAAGTCCCCGTTATTTCGGAGAATTAGTCCCAGATTTAGTAGTAGAAATTAAATCACAGAGCGATCGCATTAAACCGCTCGAAAAAAAAATTCTGAATTTTATCGCACTCGGAGCACAAGTAGGAATTCTGATCGATCCAGACGAAGAAACTGTAACAGTTTATCGTCAGGAAGGTGAACCGCTTGTGTTGGGAAATGAAGATGTTTTGACTGTAGCCGAACTTTTTCCTGGTTGGGAATTGCCAATTTCCCAACTGTGGCCACCAATTTTTACTGAAACAGAAACTCAAACTGAAGCATAATAAAGTTTAGGCAGGTTTCACATTGCAAGAAATGCGAAAAGCCTCTCTTCTCTTCCTCTGTGCTCTCTGCGTTCTCTGCGGTTAATAAAAAAAAAATCATTTACAAATCGGCGTTGCGGATTTAGGGTATGAAAGACTAAATATGCAAATCATAGAAACCAGTATCCACAAAGCTTCTGGATTTTCAACTTATTTTTTTCATACCCTGATTAAGCAACGCCTCAACCAGACATGACATAAAAGCTCGATCGACTATCCACACAATCAAGCTGGCGTACCGAGAATTACCCACTGCATTAACTCTTGCCACTCGGGAGATTGAGCTAATAAATCTGCATCGAATTCATTTCCCGCATCCTGCGAAAACTCGGCGAAAGCTTCCGCCCAATTAATTACTGTTTCCACAGGCAAATAAAGCGCATAATTCCAAGAACGCTGCAAAAACTCTACCATCTCAACAGAATGACCGGTGCGGTACAAATACCAAGCAATCCAAACTAAGGTACTGTACTTGATTTGCTTTTCCAACAAACGTATTTTATCCGGCAACTCGGGGCGGGCAAAAAAATTGTCCATGACTGCGGCGAGGGATTTAGCCTGGGGTAAACCTTTGTACATGGCGCTTTGTTCGTGCTGGCGGTAGCAAACAGTTACTTGCTGCAACCACTCTGCTTCGCATCCCATTAAGGCTAAACGCAGCACTAAATCTGTATCTTCCGCCGGGGGAAATCGAGGATCAAATCCGCCGGCACGCTCTAACCACTGACGGCGAAATACCATCGCGCTGGGTAATACTGGTTTCCACCGCAGCCACATTTCTAAGTCTAATTTAGGGACATTTTGCCAGGGTTTGACATCTTTTAGCGGTTCGCCTATACTATTAACTAGACGCCAGCCGCTGTGGACGATTCCTAGATTTGGTCGCGCTGCAAATACAGCCATTTGTGCTGCTAATTTGTCGGGAAAAAAGTAGTCGTCAGCATCAAGAAAGGCGATAAATTCTCCTCGCGATAGCTCGATGCCGTGATTTCTGGCCATCGAAACTCCTTGATTTTGTTGGTAAATGTAGCGAATTCGATCGCCATATTTCTCTAAAACTAACTTGGTATCGTCTCGGGAGCCGTCGTCTACGACAATAATTTCCCAGTTAGCATAGGTTTGGTGCAGAACGCTATCTACGGCTTGGCCGACGTAAGCAGCACAGTTGTAAGCCGGAATTACTACGCTCACCTGCGGAGTGCGATCGCTCGTAACATTACTCATAATTAATTATCTTAAATTCGATTGCGTCTTTATTTTACAATGAGCGTAGGGTGCGTCAGGAACTGACGCACCCTACAAGGGGTTCTTGTGTTCATTAATTTGGGATCAAGAATTTGCCAAGGTAAGTTGGTGCGAGTTCAGTAAATCATGGGGGCGAATTGCTAAAGGGTAGCGATCACCTTTTACCTTCAAATACTTGTCAACTATTTGCAGAACCTGTTCGGGATTGGCTGGCTTGCTCAAAAAATCGGAAGCACCTGTCAATTTCGCCCGGGTGCGGTCAATTATACTGTCTTGACCGGTCAAAAACACGATCGGAGTTTCCCGAAAAGCAGGTGCTTTTCGCAAAAAATTGCACAAAGCAAAGCCACTTGTCTTCGGCATCACCACGTCCATAAAAATTAAAGCAGGCTTTTGTTTGGCGAGGAGGCCCACTCCCTGCATGGGATCTTGAATTTTTAGGACTCGATACCCCTCCGGCAATAAAATTTGCTCTAAAAATTCGCATACTGTCGGACTGTCATCGATACAAGCAATCAAAGGGCGACCCGGCCCTGCGATCGCCGCGGCCAGGCGCCACTGTTCTATAGGCGACGGCAAGTCTGGTACTGTTCGGAAATTTACTAAACCCTGTTTGATGTAATTAACTAAAGCGCGAGTTGCAACTGTCACGCACTGCTTTTTCTTAAATGCAATATCCCAAAGAGTATTCTCGCCGTTGAATACGTTACCCAAAGCGATCAAAGAATTAGAGCTAAATCGATTTTGCTGCAACTGGGCCGATGCTTTTAAAAGTGGTGCTTGTTCTGGATCTACCAGCCACAAACCCATTCCTTTCCACTTCTGCCAAATTTCTTCTGTACAACACAGAACTTTCTCTACTTCTGTTAAAGACAGCAGCAAAGAAGAGGTAATGGTAGAAAAATATTTCTGGGACGGACGCCACTCTCGGCGTAAACCCGATTGACCGATTAGAGCAAATAACACTTCGGAAAGGCTGGTGTGGACGATCGCCCTAGCTTGTTCCAGACTCATTTCGCTGGCTGCTACCCCTCGCTGAAGCAGTTGATATTCCCACAGTTCTCCAGCATCCAGGTCTCTGAGATCCACTTGAAAGTTTCGACAGTGTTGCCCGATCGCCCTGTACCAGCGCCTCGATCTGTGCGATCCTCCTGTGGCATACACCAAACAACCCTGAAAAAAGTAAAGTTGCCACTGTTGTTCCCCTTGCTCTAACAGCAGTTTCCCCGTTGCTTGTTTCTGGCTGAGTACAGCCAGAGTATGGGACAACATTTTGTATCCGATTGCGGTAGCAGACATATCAACTCGCATCCCCTGTACTCTGTTTGTACCATTATATAGCTGCTGAGTTTTGAAAGATAACAGTGATATTACTGAATTTGGGTTAACAAAAACCACTAATTGTGCGAATTTAACCCCATCAGGGAGTGATTCCCCTCGGTAGTTTTAGCCATGAGGATGCAACGCCTATTTGCACTATTAACTAATTACTAAAATCCGGCTTCTAACTAATAACTAATTGCCCTCGCTATCTTTGGGAGGTACTGGATCGTAACCCCCAGCATGAAAAGGATGACAGCGCAAAATTCGCTTAACTGCCATTGAGCTGCCGCGGGCCGGCCCAAATCTTTCTATTGCTTCGATCGCGTATTGTGAACAAGTTGGCTGAAATCTACAGGCGTTAGGCAGGTAAGGAGAAATCCCCATTTTGTAGCCTCGGATTAATCCGATCAGCAATATTTTCACAATTTTTACCTCAGCGTTGGATTAGATTAATAGCAAAATCTCGTCCCATACCGCTGTAAGCTAGGTGAATCGAGAGCATTCCCAGCGGTTAGAGTTCCGCTAACTTTTAGTACCAATTATACCTATTTTCATTTTTATTTTAGATAGCTACAGCACAATTTGAGGAGATAATATGGTACTTGTCTCTGAGTTCGCTACTTGACCGATACCTAAAAAATTACCGTCTTGATCGTACACCTGCAAGGGATAGGGAGGTTGTGGTATTGGGTTGTCGGGGGGATTGTTCCTACTGTCCTCCTCTGGCCCGATCGGCGTTTCGGGAATCGGGAGGCGCTGTCCTTGAAACCAGCGTTTGGTATATTCAGGGGAAAGGACGATCGCGCCTAAATGTCCCAAAACCGCCGATGGCAAAATCGGGCAGAATTTATTCTCCTGCAATTGCAGTTCCAATTGTTCAAAACTGAGACTTTGGTCGATCGAAAAACCGCTACTTTCGGTGCGAGTCAAACAAGCCAAAGTACCGCCTGCATTCAACACCGCACCCAAATCCCGCGCGATCGCCCGAATGTAAGTACCCGCCCCGCAGGCGATCGACAAATCCAATTCAGGAAAATCCCCCGGCCGCCAATCCAAGATTTCCAGCCGAAAAACCTCAACATTTCTAGCAGCAACTTCCACAGTTTCGCCTTTTCTAGCTAACTCATAAAGGCGTTTTCCTCCCACCTGAACCGCACTAAAACTCGGTGGAAATTGCTCGATTTTTCCTAGAAATTTTGGCAGTGCGGCTTGCACTTTTTCCAAACTCAACTCTGGCACCGGTCGAGAATGGATAATTTCTCCTTCTAAATCGTCAGTAGCAGTAGTTAAGCCAAACCGAATCGTGCCTCGGTAAGCTTTATGGTGTTGAAGATATTGCAGCAGTCTGGTTGCTTTGCCCAGGGCGATCGGTAAAACGCCAGTCACGGCAGGATCGAGGGTTCCTCCGTGTCCGACTCGCTTGAGTTGCAATATTCGGCGCACTCGCCCCACGCAGTCGTGAGATGTCATGCCGGCAGGTTTGTTAAGATTGAGAAAACCGTCAGTAGTCATTAGTCATTAGTCAGTAGTCAGTAGTCAGTAGTCAGTAGTCATTAGTCAGTAGTCATTAGTCAGTAGTCAGTAGTCAGTAGTCAGTAGTCATTAGTCAGTTGTTATTTGTTATTTGTTATTTGTTATTGGTCATACCAAATCCTGCTTAAATAACTTTCTATATCTTAGTCTGCGGAGGCAGACTTCGTTTGTGTAGTTTGAGGTCAAAAGCGGTTTCAAGCACCGAGTCTCATAAAATGGTTAGCCAACCCGGATTTTGTATCAGTCAACAGTCAACAGTCAACAGTCAACCGTCAACCGTCAACAATTCCCAATTAAAAAATAAAGTCCGCCCGAGGGATAGAAGCAACTCCCAATACAGTAGCCAGAGTTTCCTTGGTGCTTGTAAGTTGAATAATTGTACTCGGCGAAGTTCCGGCCCCAGCGGAAATGGTGAGATCGTTAAAGGTGAGGTCGGCTCTCAAGCGAATTCGATCGGTACCAACAGTAAAATCTGTAATCACATCCCCGTCTGCCGATCGCCCGATCGCAAAAGTATCGTTTCCGGCGCCGCCAGTTAAAGTATCTGCGCCGCGATCGCCCGATAAACAGTCATCGCCGATGCCACCAAACAGCGAGTCATCGCCGGCACCCCCAAAAAACGTGTCATTACCCGCGCCTCCCAACAAAGTATCGGTGTCTTGGTTGCCAAACAGCAAATCATTGCCCTCGTCGCCCAGCATTGAGTCAGAACCTTTGCCGCCGTAGAAAGTATCGTCGCCCACGCCACCCAAAACGCTGTCGCGGCCCGCACCGCCGAACAGCAAATCATTGCCAGCGTCCCCCAGTATTGAGTCGTCGCCCTCGCCGCCGTAGAGGGAATCGTCTGCGCCTAAGCCCAAAATGCTGTCAGGCCCACCCAAACCAAATATCAAGTCCGCGCCCGCACTACCCCTGAGAGAGTCGGGGCCGCTGGTGCCATTCCTGCCGCCAGGTGCCCCTCCGGGACGAGTACCCGTGGGGGGGGTTGGGGTTGTGACGGGAATTGGTCGAATTGGCACTGCTGATGGCATGATTCTGAAGATGGGTAGAAATTTGCCATTCTAACTTAACTTAAAAGCGGAAGTTATAACCTCGCCAACCGCCCAGATCGGAAATATCGATCGCACCTGCGACAGCATAAGATTCGCACAAAAAGCCCTGCACCGTGGAGCCGTCCTCCAACATTAGCGTACCGATTCCCAGCGGCGACGGAATTTGAGCGACAAATCGGCCGAAAGCTGCGATCGACAACTCCCAAACTTCCACCTCGATCGCACTACCGCCCTCTGACTGACGCACCAATCCCGGCTTAGGAATAGTTGTCCCAGTCAAAGCGTACAGCTTGTAAATCGGGCTGGTACGGCAGGCTCGCACCAAAACTCCTCCGAGTTCGATCAGTTGATAATTCAGTGGCTCACCGCTCAAATGAGCACCAACCACGGCAAGTTTGACTCGTTCTTCTGACGAAGATTTTGGTGCGATCGCGAATTCCGGGACTGTTGGCAGCGCCTGGCCGGTTGCGCCCAAAGTTCCCCCCAAGCTAGCGTGGAAAGCAGATCCCAGGCTGCAAAGCGATAAATCGTGCCACGCCGGAGCCATCAATGTCAATCCTGCGGGCAATCCGTTGCTTTGAAACCCGCTGGGAACTGCGATCGCGCACAAATCGAGTAAATTGGCAAAGTTCGTGTAGCGTCCGAGATTGGTGTTGAGGGCGATCGGCGCGGCTGCAACTTCTGCGACAGTATAAATCGTACCAGTGGTGGGAACAGCCAAAACATCCATTGACTGCCACTGAATTTCTGACAAATGGCGGAGTTCTGCCAATCGGTACGACGCGCGGTAAGCTGATACTGCATCGTAGCGTTTGCCGCCGCTGATAATTTCGTACACGATCGGATCGATCGCCTCTGGGTGCGCCTCCAGGAAATCGCCGATCGCCGCCAACCTTTCTGCTACCCAAGGCCCGCCGTAGAGCAGTTCGGCAGCATCCGCAAACGGCTTGAAGTCAATAGGTGCGATCGTGCAACCCAAAGATTGCAAGCGCGCGATCGCCTCTCGGTAGCGCTGTTCGGCTTCTGCATTCCCAAAAAATTCCAGTTCGCCGTCTGCGGGAACTCCCACCCGTAAGCGGGATAAATCCGGCAAAACTTTCGTTTCAGGGTGACGAGAAAACGCATCCTCAGCATCAAAACCGCTGGCTACTTGCAGCACGGAGGCCGCATCCGCACAGGTGAGAGCGAACACAGAAACGCAATCGAGCGATCGCACTGCTGGAAGCAGGCCGCGAGTGCCGATCGAGCCGCGAGTTGGCTTCAGCCCGACAATGTTGGTAAAAGCAGCGGGAACCCGCCCCGATCCTGCGGTATCGGTACCCAGAGCAAAACTCACCAAGCCGGCGGAGACTGCTGCGGCGGAACCGGAACTCGATCCGCCCGGGATGTAGCGCCGATCGAACGGATTGCGACAAACTCCATAAGGCGTGCGGGTTCCGACTAATCCTGTGGCAAATTGATCCATGTTAGTTTTGCCGATCGCGATCGCACCTGCCGCGCACAGGCGCTCTACGACTGCGGACGATCGCGCTGGAGTGCGAGCAAACTGCGGACATCCCGCTGTAGTGGGAACGCCCGCCCAATCGAGGTTATCTTTGATCGCAAAAGGTATTCCGTAGAGCGGCAATTGTTGCGGGTCTAGGTTTTCCAAAGCTTTGGCGCGTTCGAGGGTTTCCGCCAGCGGTGCTAAATAAATCCATACCGCCGGATCTGCATAACGTTCGATCCGATCGTATACTTGAGCGATCGCATCTGCGGGCGCGATCGAGCCTGTGCGGTAGCGATCAAGCAGCGAATGAATGTCGAGACTGTGACTGTAGTTAACTTTTTCCATAATGCAGCGTCAGTCGATTTTAGATTTTAGATTTTAGATTTTAGATTTTAGATTGAAGAGTTGACTTCACAGGCGGTGTTTGGCGATCGCTATTACTCACGCCCAGAGTACCATTCTCTCTTAACAGGCAAGATGCCTGTTCCACAAAGAGTGTATTTCTTTCTTCTTGTGGGGTGGGCATCCTGCCCGCCCATAAAAGGCTTATTGAGAATTGTGGAACATCTCAGTTATTACAAATAGGATGTTAGTTTACCGCATTGTCGATCGCCTCCGCATCTAGTCTAGGGCGATCGAAGTATTTCTCAATAAATATTCAATCCTTGTCTTGCGAGTTTGGTCAGTGTGTGCAGGTCAACTTCGCGATGCACAATCGCCCGGTTTAATCTTCCAAAAACCTTAATTTGATAAATCCCAGAAAAAACGTTTTTTGTAACATTTTACACATTTTACTATCAAGTTAGCTGTTACCGTTTGAAACGTAGCAATCTAGTAAGATTGCAAGCTACAGTATGCTTACCTTTAAAAAAGCTAAGTGCATTGTTGTTACCGACAGTCTCGAATAACTCCTTGGGTTGCAAATAGGACTTATACAGACAAAAATCGAAAAAAAATAACAGCTTCTAGGGTTCCGATTTGAATCAGTTTCTAACTCAGCTTAGACAGTTCAAGTGCTGGTCCGAGAGAAGCAGACTGGTTCTCCCAATATTTTAATGTTAAGTTAATTTTTGGGAAACACTAGCCAGTTACACGGCGGGATAAAAGCCCGGGAGAAACGCGATCGATCTTGCAGGCTCGATTCGTTAGCTCTCGGGCTTTATCCTTGTATATCGGGGTTTTGCGGGAGCTAAGGAAGCCAAGGAAGGTGCAGAAGCTCGATCGACATATTCACCTCTAACCAGCAACCAGAATATGCTATGAATATCCGATATTGCTCCCCAAAAATAACGCGATCGCCCTTATCCTACTGCGCCATATTTTTCATTACCTTGTTTTTCGCTGTTGGCTGCGTCAACCCAGCAATTTATATCAAAACCACGACAGAAACCGAAGCAGCTTCTTCAGTAAGTGCTGATGCAGTTCGCCTCGGATTCAGCGCGTGGCCCGGTTGGTTTCCTTGGCAAATAGCCAAAGAACAAAAGATATTTGAAGCCAACAATGTTGCAGTAGACTTAAAATGGTTTGACGGCTACTTAGAATCGATCAGCACTCTCACAGCAGGACAGATAGATGCTAACAGCCAAACCCTCGGAGATACAGTCAACTCCATATCGGGCGGTGCCGACCAAGTAATTGTTTTAGTCAACGACAACTCGACGGGAAATGATAAAGTGATTGTCGCCGAAGGCATTAATTCCGTTGCCGATTTGAAAGGTAAAAAAGTTGCAGCCGAAGAAGGTACAGTCGATCACTTTCTCTTGCTTTTGGGGCTAAGAAAAGCAGGTTTATCAGTGCGGGACATTCAATTTGTACCGCTGGAAACCGGGAAAGCTGCGGCGGCTTTTGTCGGAGGGCAAGTCGATGCGGTGGCAGTATTTGCGCCGTTCACTACGCAGGCATTAAAGCGCTCAAACAGCAAGGAACTGTTTAGTTCAAAAGACTTTCCGGGGGCGATTTCCGACCATTTGGTCTTCACGCGAAAGTTTATCGACGAACACCCCGATCGAGTGCAAGCCCTGGTCAATTCATGGTTTGCAACCTTAGAATATATGAAAGCAAATAAAGAGAAATCTTACGAGATTCTAGCCAACCGCGCCGGAGTCAGCGTAGAGGAATACAAAGAATATGAAAACGGCACTCAGATATTTACCGTCGAGGAAAACTTGAAAGCCTTTCAACCGGGAAATGACATGACATCATTGCAGTTTGCGGCGGCAGAAATGACAAAATTTCTCGTAGATGTAAATTTAGCAAAAACCCAACCAGATATTAGCAAGTTATTTGACGATCGCTTTATCAAAGCTTACGCCGAAGGTAAAAGCTAAAAGGCAGAAGTTTCGGAAATTACAGACACAATAAACTCCACGCTTTGGTTAAACCCGATCCCCCCTAGCCCCCCTTAAAAAGGGAGGGAGAGGATTCTTCTCAAAGTCCCCCTTCTTAAGGGGGATTTAGGGGGATCTCCGGGACACAAACACTGTTAACTGAACAGTATTGAATTAAACTTTCACAAATATTCCTTTTTTTTAATTTCCCCAAACTCAAATTACTCGATTAACCGTTCTGCAATTAAATCATGCCACCAAATCCCGAACCGCGATCGATCCAATCCCACCTCAAGCAAAAAAGCCTAAATCCCACCGTTTTCTGGCGGATTGCGGAAGAGATACCAAAACCCCTCAATATTGGGTTAACAGTAACATCGATCGCACTGCCGCTGCTGCTGTGGTGGCTAGTAACAACCTTCGCCAACGTAGACCCCAAATTTTTGCCTTCCCCCGGCAAAGTTTTAGAGGCATTTGGTAGGCTGTGGAACACTCGCGAACTTTTGAAAGACACAGTAGCGAGTTTGTGGCGGGTGGGAGTCGGCTTTCTGTTCGCCTTGCTTTTTTCCATACCAATTGGCGTGCTGATGGGCAGTTTTCCCAGTATTCGCGCCTTGCTAGAACCGATGTTCGGCTTGATGCGATATATGCCCGCACCAGCATTCATTCCCCTATTAATTCTCTACTTGGGAATCGGCGAAGAACCGAAAATTACCCTGATATTTATCGGTGTCTTTTTCTTCAATTCGCTGATGGTGATGGATACGGTCAAGTTTGTTCCAAAAGACTTGATCGAAGCTACTTATATGTTGGGCGGGAATCGCTGGGAAATCCTCACTCAAGTTATTTTTCCCCACGTTTTGCCGGGAATTCTTGATGCTAGCCGCATCAACCTAGCTGCGGCTTGGCAATTGGTAATCGTCTCGGAATTGATTGCGGCAACCGAAGGCTTAGGTCGCCGGATTAGTGTCGCAGGTCGATTTCTCCGAACCGATGAAATTTTTGTGGGGCTGATTGTCATTGGGGCGATCGGGCTGACTTTTGACTTGCTTTTTCAATATCTGTTGCGAGTTTCTTGTAAATGGTCAAGTCAGAAACAATAAATCGGCGGTTGAAACCGCTTCTACACAAACGAAGTCCGCCTTCGCGGACTGAAGAGTTGATAACTTGGATTTGGTGTTAGGAGGCAGAAGGGTGTCATTTTTTTACTTACAATACGGAGGATTTACTCATGTTTCTGGAAATCAACAATCTGCACAAAAACTTTGACACGAAAAACGGTAAATTAGTTGTCCTCAAGGACATTAATATGAGCATCAAGCAAGGCGAATTTATCTGCGCGGTAGGCGCATCCGGTTCTGGCAAATCTACTCTGTTGAGGCAGATTGCGGGATTGGACAAGCCGACAACCGGGGCAGTGAAAATTGACGGCAAAGAAGTTGTTTCGCCGGGGCCGGATCGAGGTATGGTATTTCAGCATTACACTCTTTTTCCTTGGATGAACGTGCAGGAAAATGCCGAGTTTGGCCTCAAACTTCAAGGCTTGTCCAAGAATGAGCGACGCGAACAAGCAAGCTATTATTTGAGTGTGGTAGGATTGACGCAGTTTGCGAAGTCGCTACCGAAGGAATTGTCGGGTGGGATGAAACAACGGGTGGCGATCGCCCGCGCCCTCGCTTCTGAACCGAAAGTGTTATTAATGGATGAACCTTTCGGCGCCTTGGATATCCACACTAAAGAATCGATGCACGAATTCATGCTCGATTTGTGGCGCCGCACTCAGATTACAATCTTTATGATTACCCACGATGTCGAAGAAGCCGTGTTTCTTTCCAATCGGATTTATGCTTTGGGCGCTCGTCCCGGTACAGTGAGAAAGGAAATGTCGATTAATTTGCCCGATCGCAATCTCAGCATTAAACGCCACACCAAATTCCACGATTACCGCGACGAACTCATGGATTTGATGCGGAAACACGGACAGGAAGCAGTTGCAATAGCCGCTTAAATAGACATAGGTTTGCAGTTGCGTGGCGTTGCGATCACGCTAAGAGTGCAACCGCAAACCTAAGTAAGTGGAAATAAATATTACTTTGGGAGAGGGCGGGTTTGGCAGCGACAAGATAATATTGTTTTGTTTCGCTAAACTATCTCAATATATCAGGAGGAATTCATGGTGCAACTATCGATCGACAAAAACTCACAAATCGATTCGGGCTTCGTATTAATCGAAGAAACCGTACCGGGCGGCGCGTACTGGTCGGGAGTCATCAAGCGGGGAAACACCCTGCGAATCACCGATTTAGAAGGCTCTCGCGGCGTTTCCATGCTCTGCTACAATGCCGACAATGCGATCGAACGCTTCAACGCAGCAGACACCGCCAAAATTCAATTCAACGCCTTTCCCACACAAGGCAAAGTCCTCTACACAGACATGGGACGCATCCTATTTTCGATCGTCCAAGATACCTCCGGCTGTCACGATTTGCTAGCAGGATGCAGCAACGCCATTAGCAACAGTAAAAAATACGGCCCTGGAGACTGGAAAAACTCCCGCGACAACTTCCTCAAAGCCCTAACTCGGTGGGGTTTAGGCAAAAAAGACATCATGCCAAACCTCAACTTATTTACTCGAATTGCCGTCAAACCCGACGGCACGATGGAGTTTCGCGAAGGCTGCGAAAAACCCGGTAGTTTTATCGATTTGCGAGCCGAAATGAACGTATTAACAATTATCTCAAACTGCCCCCACATCCTGCATCCAAACCCCATTTACGATCCAAAACCAATCCAAATTCAGATTTGGAAATCCCCCGCACCCGCAGCAGACGACTTGTGCCGCACCGCCAACCCGGAAGCTGTGCGCGGCTTCACCAACACCGATGCTTTGTTCCTGCAATAAACCCGATTCCACAACTCAGTCTTGTCCGCGTTAATCCAATACGCTTGGGTTAAGACAGATCCCCCCTAGCCCCCCTTAAAAAGGGGGGGACAAGAATCTTATCAAAGTCCCCCTTCTTAAGGGGGGGACAAGAATCTTATCAAAGTCCCCCTTCTTAAGGGGGATTTAGGGGGATCTCCGGGCAATAAACAGTGTTAACAATTGCGTATTGCGCGTTAATCTGCGGCAAAAAATCTCTGCACTTCCACCACCAAAACTGAACCATGATTGCAACTACCCAACAAGCCCTCGATCCAAAAACAGCAATTTACAACGAAGTTTTACCAGCCCGACATCCTTGGTCTCGCGTCATCAAAAAAGGACAGATTCTCCGCATAGTAGATTTAGGCGGAAATCAAGCAGTAGACTTTTTAGTTTACAATGCCGATGACCCTTCCGAACGCTACAGTGCCCCCGATACCATCGTCAATCAAGGCAACATCTTTGTAACTACAAACAGCAAACTCCTTTCCAACGAAGGGCGCACCATTATGACCATAATTGCTGACTCCTGCGGGCGCCACGATACCTCCGGCGGCGCGTGTAGTTGCGAGAGCAATTCGGTGCGATTTGGACTTGATAAAAAATACCAACACGCCTGCGTTGAAAATTTCCTCGCCGCAATTCTTCCCTACGGTTTGGGCAAACGAGATTTGGTCAGCAATATCAACTTTTTTATGAATGTTCCAATTAGCGAAGATGGCACGCTGGAAATTGTTGACGGCATCTCAGATTCGGGAAGTACAGTTGATTTGCAAGCCGAAATAAACGCGCTGGTTGCGATTTCTAATTGCCCGCAAATGAACAATCCTTGCAATGCTTACAATCCTACGCCGATTCAGTTGATTGTTTGGGATTCCGTGTAACCGGAAAATACCAGGTTTGTAGTGAGGACTTCAGTCCTTCTTAATGAGGACTAAAGTCCTTCTAAATGAGTAATAAAGTCCCAATTCCCAATTCCCAATTCCCAATTCCCAATTCCCAATTCCCAATTCCCCCCATAATGTTTAACAAAGTTCTGATTGCCAATCGCGGCGAAATTGCCTGCCGA
>ENA-ORBV01004169-ORBV01004169.1-microbial-mat-metagenome-genome-assembly--contig:-NODE-4169-length-28142-cov-8.967896_pt1 | contig 28142 bp, 26 predicted proteins | sample MGYA00237777_ERZ505514 | MGnify/ENA primary metagenome ERZ505514 (study PRJEB26160, sample SAMN06269048) | microbial mat metagenome | isolation source: Oligotrophic lake microbial mat | place...
TGCGCGATCAGGTAGAAGGCCACCACCACCAGCGTGCCGCTGGCGGCAAACATGCGCACCGGCGTCTGGCTGAAGCGAAACGATGCGACGTCGGCGAAGGTGAACTTGCCCAGGTTGCGCAGCCGTTCGGCCAGCAGGAAGGTGACCACCGGCCAGCCCACCAGGAAGCCGATGCTGTAGATCAGGCCGTCGAAGCCGCTGGCCATGACGGCCGCGCTGATGCCCAGGAAGGACGCTGCCGACATGTAGTCGCCGGCAATCGCCAGGCCGTTCTGGAAGCCGGTGATGCCGCCGCCTGCGGTGTAGAAGTCGGCCGTGCTTTTGGTCTTGGATGCGGCCCACTTGGTGACCCACAGCGTGAAGGCGACAAAGGCACCGAACATGCCGATGGCCGTCCAGTTGGTGGCCTGCTTGTCGGCCTGGCCCAGGTCGGCGCCGGCGGCCAGCACGATGCCCGTGGCCGCGGCCAGGGTCAGTGCGACGAGGAGTTTGCGCGCACTCATTTCAGCACCGCCTGGCTGACTTCTTCGGTCAGGCGATCGAACTCGCTGTTGGCACGCCGCACGTAGATGGCGGTGATGACGATCGTGAACACGATGACTGCCAGCCCGATGGGCATGCCCAGGGTCATGACGCCGTCACCCAGGCGGGTGGACAGCAGCGGCTTGTAGAAGGCCACCAGCATGATGAAGCCGTAGTACACCACCATCATGGCCCCGGTCAGCCACCAGCCGAAACGGGTGCGCCTTTCCTTGAGCTCGCGGTACGACGGGTGCGCGGCAATGCGCAACGCCAGGTCCGATTCCATGTCTTGTCTCCGATGGTGTTGTCGTGGGCACGCCCATCAAGGCGGTGGGTGCATGGACTATCGGCACAGGCACTGACCCTGCTCTGACGCGCAGCCAACGGGGGCTGACGCGGGAATGACAGAGTCTTACGGCAACGGCCTTGCGTGCCGCGGCACACGAGCGCGCGATTGGGTTTCGGCCCGGGGATGTGCGCCAGCGAACGGTTACTTGCGCCGCAGAGGTTCAGTCTCGGGTCTCACCCTTGGAGTCCGCCTCCGCAGGCGGCAAGTGCGGGCGCGAATGTGCATGCACAGGCTGCTGCATCGCCGATCCGGAAGCGGGCACAACGCCAGGAGCGCGAGATGAAACCTGAAGACACCTCATATCCACCCGGCATCAGGCGCGGACTGTTCTCGGTCGCGTTCATGGTCTGCATGACGTTGGCCACCGTGCTGTTCACTCCGCACGCACTCGCAACGGCCCGCACCCAGACGGTGTGCACCATCACCGTCAATTCGGCCGACGAAAAGGAAGTGTTCCGCCGCTACATGCCGGCCAGCAAGGCCCGCTTCGTCGAACTCATCGAACGCGGCAGGCCCGACTGGCTGGCAAGTGCCTGCCAGTCGGCCATCGCCTGCGACGTGCTCATCATCTCGGGCCACTACGACGGCTACAACCACTTCTTTTCGGAGAATCTGGAGACCCCCGAATACCTGCCGGTCGATGAACTGGAGCGGGTCTCCTGCAGCGGTTCGTGCCAAGGCCTCTTTGCGCAGCTGAAGGAGGTGCACCTGTTCGGCTGCAACACGCTCAATCGCGAAGCACAGAACAACGCCGGCGCCGAGGTCGTGCGCAGCTTGCTGCGCGAAGGCCTTTCCCTGAAGGCTGCGCTGCAGCAGCAGCGCAGCCTGAATGCGGGTCACGGCGAGAGCAGCCGCGACCGCATGCGCCAGGTCTTCAAGGACGTGCCGGTGATCTACGGCTTTTCATCGCTGGCGCCCTTGGGGCCGGTGGCGGCGTCCACGCTGGACGGCTACTTTCGCAGGCAGGGTGCACGCGAGATCGGCCGTGGCCGCGCCAGCGCCAGTCTGCTGCAGCAGTTTGCGCCCTTTGGCATGTCGGTGGCACAAGGCATGACCGACAAGGACCCGCATGCAGACGTGCGGCAGGACGTGTGCCAGTTTGTCGATGACCGCCTGTCCGAGACTGAGCGCCTGGGCTTTGTGCACGAGTTGATGCAAAGGCCCATGGCGCAGTCGCGGGTGCACCTGGATCGCCTGGAGCGTTACGCATCCACCCTGAACGAAACCGCTCAGCACACGCCACAGATGGTGCAGGCGCTGGACCTGGTGGCCGGTGACACGGACACCCGCCAGCGCTACCTGGACTTTGCACGCGACGCCGACCAGCCCGAGGTCAGCGCGCGCATGGTCAAGGTGGCGCAGCAACTGGGCTGGCTGACGGAACAAGAACGCCAGCACGAACTGGCAAGGCTGCTGGGCAAGGTGCTGGCCCGTCGCACGGTGGGCACCAACGAAGTCAACCTGGCCTGCACGCTGAACCAGGCGCGTGAGCTGGACGCCCACTTCGGCCCGCAGGGCCCGGCGGCGGTGCCAGGCGAAGACCTGCCACACGCCGCAGTGCGCGCCTGCCTGGGCAGCCCGCAAGGCCATGCCCGCACGCTGGACGCCCTGCTCAGCACCCAAGAGGCCGACGTGGCCGTCGCACAGGACTACCTGCGCCACCGACCCATCACCGACGCCAGTGACCTGCGCCGGCTTGCCACCGGCATCGTCGCCATGCCGGCGTCCACCGCGCAGGTGCGTGCGCTGGAGACGCTGAGCCGCCACTATGTGTCCGATCGCACGGTCCTCAACGGTGTGGTGCAACTGTTCGTTCAGACCCCATCGCCCAAGGTTCAGGCCGCGGTGGCGGGTGTGCTGATCCGCGCCGACCGGCGTGCACTGGCCGCCCCGCAGCTGCTGTCCACGCTGGTGAAGCACCGCCACCGCTCGCCGCCGGGCGACAACATGATCGACGCACTGATCCGGCGGCTAGAGCCGTCCTGAGGCGTCTGACCCGGCCATCTGTAGGGCATTGGCAGGCCATTTGTAGGCCATTGGTCGAACACTTGCCCGCCGGCACGGGCGCGTTCGCTTACAGGCAGGCCGTCGCTGCGCGAAGTCCTGTGGTCCACTCCACCATGGAACGAAATCGCGCGCGGCTCAAACCGGTGCTGGCACTGCTGCTGGGGGTGCTGGCCTGCATGCCCTTGGCCCAGGCAGGGCCGAAGACGGTGTGCACGGTCACCATCAACTCGGCCGACGAAAAGGAGTCGCTTCAACGGCACCTGCCGCCGGGCGACTACCGGTTCGTCGAACTGGTTCAGCGGGGCAAGCCCGACTGGCTGGCCGCAGCCTGCAGCAGCCAGGTGAAATGCGACTCGCTGGTGATCTCGGGCCACTTCGACGACGGCACCGAGTTCTACACCGACAGTTTCGACAAGCGCGAGTTCCTGACCATGCACGAGTTGCAGCGGGCCTCGTGCAGCCCTTCATGCAGTGGCGTGTTCTCGCAGCTGAAGGACGTGTACCTCTTCGGCTGCAACACGCTCAAGACCCAGCCCCGGCACGAGGCGGGGGCCGAGGTGCTGCGCAGCCTGGCTCGCGACGGCCGCGCCGGAACCGATGCCCAGCGCCTGGCAACCCTGCTGAGCCAGCGCTACGGCCAGAGCAACCGCGACCGCCTGCGCCACGTGTTCAAGGACGTGCCCGTGCTGTACGGCTTTTCTTCGCAGGCGCCACTGGGCCGCACCGCAGGCCCGATGATGGAGCGCTACTTTCAGACCGCACCTGCAGGCGAGGTGGGCAGCGGACGGCGCAGCGCCACGCTGCTGGGCCTTTTCGGCCCCACATCGATGGTGGCCGACACGGGCCTGAACGATGCCGACCCGCACGCCGGCTTTCGCCAGGACATGTGCAGCCTGGCCGACGACACGCCCACGGCGGCGCAGAAGCTGACCTTCCTGCATGCCTTCCTGCAACGTGACATCACCGATGTGCGCATGTTCCTGGACCACCTGGAACGTTACGTCGAGACCCTGGACACGGCGCAGCGCTCGCTGCCGGACGTGACGGTTGCGCTGGCCACCATCGCGCGTGACCAGCGTTCCCGCCAGCGTTTCCTGGCCTTTGCCCGCGATGCCGACGCTGCCCCCGTGCAGGCCCGCATGCTGTCCCTGGCGCACAGCCTGGGCTGGTTGACGCCGGCCCAGGAACAGGACGAATTTGTGCAGATGCTGGCCACGCGCATGGCCCGCGGCAGCCTGTCCGCAGCCGAAGTGGACCTGGCCTGCACCGCCCGCCCGGGTCACGAAAAGGGCCGCGGTGCCGGCCTGGCACCGCAGGTGCGCGCCACCGGATCGGCGAGGGCCACCGACGTCAGCCACGCCGCAGCGCTGGCCTGCCTGGGCGACGAGCAGGGTCACCTGCACACGGTGCGTGCGCTGACCAGCTCGCTGGACCAGGACGTGGCGCTGGCGCAGATCTACCTGCGCCACCGGCCGCTGGCCGACGTGGACCAATTGCGCGCGCTGACGGCAGACATCGGCCGCATGACGGCCGGCGTGGCGCAGGTGCGCGCGCTCGAGACCGTGGCCCGCCTGCGGCTGAACGACCGCCAGAGCCTGCAGGAGATTGCGGGCCTGTTTCCGCTGGCGCGCTCGCTGCAGGCGCAGCGGGCGATTGCCGGCATCCTGATCCGGTCCGACTACACGCTGCTGGCGCGGGCTGACCTGGCCCGGGTGCTGCGGCAACACCGTCTGAAGTCCAGCGACGGCGGCGATGTGATCGACGTGTTGATCCGGCTGCTGCAGGCCGCCTGATCGGACGGAAAGGGCCGCAGGTTCAGCTTCGGGTGACACCGGCACGCGGCGCTTCGGCGTCGGCCCAGCCCGGGCCGTCGAACCACGCACCGCCTTGCAACGCGTCGCGCAGCATGGGCAGCGCGTCCAGGCCCCAGAAGTGGCGGCCTTCCAGCGTGAAGGTGGGCACACCAAATACACCGCTGGCCACGGCCGCGTCGGTGTGGGCGCGCAACTGGGCCTTCACGTCGTCGCCAGCGGGGTCGCCAGCGGGGTCGCAGGCAGGCGCCAGCGCCTCGTGCAGCGCGGCCAGGCGTGCCGGGTCGTTGGCATCGTGGCCACCCACCCACACGTGCTGCAGCACCACCTGCACCGTTCGGCGATTCGGCCCCGCTGCCAGCAACAGGCGCAGCAGCGGCAAGGGGTTGAATGGATGCTGCGCCGGTGTGGCCATCTCGATGCCGTGCTGCTGCGCCAGCCACTGCACGTGGCGGAAGGTCCACTGGCGTTTGGGTTCGATCTCGGCCGGCCCCTTGTTGCCATGCGCCTTCAGCAAGCCGGCAAACAGCAGCGGGCGGTAGTCCACCGTGTAGTTGCAGCCTTCCAACTCTTGAGGCAGGCGGTGAAAGGCCAGGTGGACAAACGGTGAGATCGGGTCGAAGTGAAAGACGATCGGTTTCATCTTGCCTGCCCTTGTTCGGCCTGGCGCCGAAGCCACAGTGCACGCCGCTCATCCAGCTCGTTGCAGACGGCCTGCTTCTCCAGGTCGTCCAGCAAAGACCAGCACGCGATTTCGTCCAGCGTGCGCAGGCAACCGGCACACCAGCCGCTGGCCTCGTCCATCTGGCAGACGCTGATGCAGGGTGAAGCCACCGGTGCGGTCACTGGCGGACCTTCGTGCCGCGCACTCCGGAATTCGCCCTTGGGGCGGCCCTGCGCGCTCATGCAGCATCGCCCACGCTCACCGCCACGCCCCGCTTGGCCAGCAGCGCCTTGCCCACACGCGACACCGGTGGCCGCCCCAGCACACCGCTGATGCAGGCGCCAGCATCGACCAGCGCGTCCAGATCCAGGCCAGTGTCGATGCCCATGCCATGCAACATGAAGACCACGTCCTCGGTGGCCACATTGCCTGTGGCGCCCTTGGCGTAAGGACAACCGCCCAGCCCCGAGATGCTGGTGTCGAAGGTGTGGATGCCCATCTCCAGGCAGGCGTAGATATTGGCCAGCGCCTGGCCATAGGTGTCGTGGAAATGGCCGCTGACCTCGACCACCGGGTAGTGCTTGAGCGCACGCGCCATCGCCGCCTGCACCTTGCGCGGTGTGCCCACGCCGATGGTGTCGGCAATGCCGCAATGGTCCACGCCGATGCCCTTCATCAACCGCACCACACGTTCCACTTCATCGGCCGAAACCTCGCCCTGGTAAGGGCAGCCCAGGGCGCACGACACCGCGGCGCGCACCTTCAGGCCGGCTGCGTGCGCGGCCGCCACCACGGGTGCAAAACGTTCGATGCTTTCGGCAATGCTGCAGTTGATGTTGCGCTGGCTGAAGGCCTCGCTGGCGGCGCCGAAGACCACCACTTCGTCGGGCCCATCAAGCAGCGCAGCTTCCAGCCCCTTCATGTTGGGCGTGAGGACCGAGTAGCGCACGCCGGGCAGTCGCGTGATACCGGACATCACGGCAGTGTTGTCGGCCATTTGCGGCACCCACTTGGGGCTGACATAGCTGGTGACCTCGATTTCGCGGCAGCCTGCCGCCTGCAAGCGGTGCACGAGCGCGATCTTGTCGGCCGCTGCGACTGGCATGGCTTCGTTTTGCAGTCCATCGCGCGGGCCGACTTCGACAAGGGTGACGAGGGTGGGGATCATGATGGTGTCCTGCGCCGACTTCCAAGCGCGGCGCGAACGAGAGGCTACACGTTCGCGCGATGTTTCAGATGGTGCAGGGGCTTGCCTTCCGACCCTGTGCGAATGTCCATGCGCGCGATTTCCTGCGGCTTTGCGACGCGCTGCGCGGCGCCCACGCGCCCATTCCTGGCCCAGGCCTTTCGGCGCGCCGCAGCCTGCGCCAGCGCCCGGGGTGACCAGGCCCGTGTGCGCGCATGCCATACTGGATCGACGCCATGAAAGCCCCCCGCCGCACGCCATGACCACCTCGTCTCACGCCCCGCAACTGGCTGCTGTGGAGCAGCGTGCCGATGCGGTCCAGGCCGCCATGGACGCGCTGGGCCTGAAGGCCAGCGACGCGGTGGACGAGTTGTCACACGCGGCGCTGGAACAGTGGCTGCCGATCAACGGCGCGCGCGTCGTGGCCAGGGCCTGGGCCGACCCCGCTTTCCGCGCGCGGCTGCACGCCAACGGCATCCTGGCTGTGGCCGAACTGGGCATCGGCATGCCCACGCACCACCGCCATCTGGTGGCGCTGGAGAACACGCCGGCTGTGCACAACGTCATCTGCTGCACGCTGTGCTCGTGCACGGCAGTGCGCGTCATCGGGCTGCCACCCGACTGGTACAAGGACCTGGCGTACCGCTCCCGCATCGTGCGCGAGTCGCGCACCGTGCTCAAGGAGATGGGGCTGGACCTGCCGCCGCAGATCGAACTGCGCGTGTGGGACACAACAGCCGATACACGCTACATGGTGCTGCCCGAACGGCCTGCACACACGACGGGCTGGAGCGAAGCGCAATTGGCTGCCATCGTCACACGCGACGGCATGATCGGCGTGGCCAGGCTCTGAGCGGGGAAGCGCACGTGGACGGCATGCACGATCTTGGAGGCAAACAGGGCTTCGGCCCCGTGCGCCGCACGCCCGACGCCCAGCCCTTCCACGCGGACTGGGAGGTGCGTGTCAACGCGCTGTACAGCCACGCCGTGCGGCTGGGCATCTTCAACATGGACGAGTACCGCCACGCCATCGAGCGCATGGACGCGCGGCACTACCTGACGGCCAGCTACTACGAACGCACGCTCACCAGCGTGGCCACGCTGCTGGTGGAAAAGGGCATCGTCACGCACCGCGAGCTGGAGCAGCGCAGCGGCGGCACCTTCCCACTGGCCGCGCCCAGCGCGGCGGGCCGAGGCAACCGGCCGTCGCGCCAACGCTTCCAGGTCGGGGACGCGGTGCGCGTGCGTGACGAACATGTGCCGGGGCATGTGCGCATGCCCGGCTACATCCGCGGCAAGGCCGGCGTGGTGGTGGCCGTGTCGCCGGCCTACCCGTATCCCGATGCCCACGCGCATGGCGTGCAGGCCGATGACGAGCCGACTTACGACGTGCGCTTTCGCAGCGAACACCTGTGGCCCGAGGCACAAGGCAAAGCGGACGCGGCACTGATCCACGCCTGCGTCTTCGAGTCCTACCTGGACCCGCTGACCGCCTGATTCAGCGTTTGGCCAGCCGCAGCAGCTCGCCACCTTCGGCGACCTGGTCGCCCACCCCGTAGAGCAACTCTTCCACCACCCCGTCGTGCGGCGCACTGATGGTGTGTTCCATTTTCATGGCTTCCATCACCGCCAGCGCCTGGCCCTGCTTCACGCGGTCACCCGCCTTGGCCAGGAAGGACACCACTTTGCCCGGCATGGGCGCGGTCAGGCGACCACCTTCAGACGCGCCGTCGCCCGCATGGGCCAGGGGGTCGTAGTCGCTGAGCAGCGCACTGCCCTGCTGGCAGAAAATTGCATAACGCTCTTCGTGTGCATACACCGCCAACGTCAGGCGGTGCTGGCCCAACTGCACGTCGTGCCAGGCGCCACCCAGGGCGCGGGCCGTGAAAGGCCAGCGCTGGCCGGCCAGCTCAAGCACCGTGGCCCCGTCGTGCAGGCGCACCAGCGTGGGCGTGAGGGTCTGGCCCGCCAGTTCCAGGCTCAGGCGGCGGTGCGCGCCGCCATGCAGGCGCCAGCCGTCGCGACGCGACCAGGGGTCGGCATCCTCCAGAGTCAGCTCTTCGGCCAGCAGGTGGGCGGCCACGCCGGATGCCACCAGCTCGGGCGCCAATGGCAGGGCCTCAAACAGCGCCGGGCGTTCACGTTCTATGAGCGCGGTGTCCAGGTCGGCGGTGGCAAAGGCGTGGCTGGCCACCACGCGGCGCAGGAAAGCGACGTTGGTGTTCAGGCCCATGATGTGCGTGGCCTGCAGCGCCGCGTCCAGCCGCGCCAGCGCCTGCGCGCGGTCTTCACCCCAGACGATGAGCTTGGCGATCATGCTGTCGTAATGCGGGCTGATCGCGTCGCCTTCGCCGACACCGCTGTCCACCCGCGGCTGCTCGTCGCTGCGTTCGAAGCTGACATGCGCCGGCCAGCGCGCCACGTGCAGCGTGCCGGTGGCGGGCAGGAAGTTGGCGTCGGGGTTTTCGGCGCAGATGCGCGCTTCGATGGCGTGGCCGCGCATCTGCAGCTGCTCTTGCCGCAGCGGCAGCGGTTCACCGCCGGCCACGCGCAGTTGCCACTCCACCAGGTCCAGGCCGGTGATGGCTTCGGTCACCGGGTGTTCGACCTGCAGCCGCGTGTTCATTTCCATGAAATAGAAACGCAGGTCGCCGTCGTCGGCCGGCTCGGCGATGAACTCGACCGTGCCCGCGCCGACATAGCCCACGGCTTTGGCCGCCGACACGGCGGCCGCGCCCATCTCTGCACGGCGTTCGGCGCTCATGCCCGGCGCGGGTGCCTCTTCCAGCACCTTCTGATGGCGGCGCTGCACGCTGCAGTCACGTTCGAAGAGATAGACACACTGGCCCTGGGTGTCACCGAAGACCTGGATCTCGATGTGGCGCGGGCGTGTAACATAACGCTCCACCAGCACGTGGTCGTTGCCGAAACTGCTTTGGGCTTCACGTTGGCACGAGGCCAGGGCTTCGATGAAGTCTTCGGCCTTGTCCACACGCCGCATGCCTTTGCCACCGCCACCGGCACTGGCCTTGATGAGCACCGGATAGCCGATGCGTGCCGCCTCGCCGGCCAGGAACTGGGGTTCGTTGTTGTCGCCGTGGTAACCCGGCACCAGCGGCACACCGGCCTTGTCCATCAGCGCCTTGGCCGCGCTCTTGCTGCCCATGGCGGCAATGGCGGATGCGGGCGGGCCGATGAACACCAGGCCGGCTTCGGCACAGGCCTTGGCGAAAGTTTCGTTTTCGCTCAGGAAGCCATAACCCGGGTGGATGGCCTGCGCGCCGGTGGCCAGGGCCGCGTCGATGATGCGTTGCCACTGCAGGTAACTGTCGCGCGGGGCGTTGCCGCCCACGTGCACGGCCTCGTCGCAGGCGCGCACATGGCGCGCTTGTGCGTCGGCGTCGGAGTACACCGCCACCGTGCGCACGCCCATGCGGCGCGCGGTGGCCGCCACCCGGCACGCAATCTCGCCGCGGTTGGCGATCAGGATCTTCTTGAACATCGGTTTAACCCCTCGCGCTTCAGGCCGCTGCCTGCCGCTGTGGAGACAAGCGCCTGAAAAGCGCGCGCAAAAACTTGAACAGCACGACGATCAGCACCAGCGCCAGCACGACGGCCAGCACCAGCAGCGGCCAGAACACGAAGGGGTGTTCCCAGGCCAGCCACAACATCACCGGCACGGCCGCGTCACCCAGCAGCGACAGGCCGATGTTGGAAAAAGGCTCGGGGCTGGTGTTGACGGCGGCGCGCGTGGTGGCCTTGGCCGCGTGTGAAGTAGCCGCCAGCGTGCCACCCGCCAGCGCCGCCAGCACGGCCCAGGTGTTGCCATCGACGCCGAAGGCACCGTTGAGCGCACCGAAGGCCAACGCAGCACCGGCCGGGATGCGGATGAAGGTGTGCACCGTGTCCCACAGCGTGTCCACGCCCGGAATCTTGTCGGCCACAAATTCGGTCAAGAACATCAGGAAGCTCGCACCCAGAAGCACCGGGTGCTGCAGCACCTGCAGCCCGGGCGGCAAGGGCAGCCAGCCCAGGAACCCGGCCGCGCCGGTAAGAAACACCGCCGCATACAGGCGCAGCCCGCTGGCCCAGCCCAAGGCGGCGGCCAGCGCCACCAGGTGGGACAGCTCGAGGTTCAGGTTCTCCACGACGGGTCGCGCTTTTGCAGGAAGGCCTGCACACCCTCGCGCCCTTCGGTGCTGGCGCGGATGTCGGCGATGCGGCGCGCGGTGTCGTCGCGCAGTTCGGGGCTGATGGGCAACCCGGCCACGTCTTTCACCAGCTGTTTGCAGGCCTTGACCGCCGCCGGCCCGTTGGCCAGAAGTGCAGCCACGACCTCGGCCACCTTGGCGTCCAGCTGATCGGGCGCCGTCACCTCGTGCACGAAGCCCAGCGCAGCGCCCTGCGTGGCACTGAAGCGTTCTGCGGTGACGAAGTAGCGGCGCGAAGCCTGCTCACCCAGCGCCCGCACGACATAGGGGCCGATGGTGGCCGGCAGCAGGCCCAGCCGGGCTTCACTGAGGCAGAAGTTCGCGGCTTCGCTGGCCACGAGCACGTCGCACACCGCCGCCAGGCCCACACCACCGGCATAGCAGTCGCCGTGCACCCGCCCCACCACGGGCACGGGGCAGGACCAGATCGTCCACAGCATTTGCGCCAGGCCTGCCGCGTCGGCGTGGTTCTGCGCCCAGGTGTAGTCGGCCAGCGCACGCATCCACGACAGGTCAGCGCCGGCGCAGAAGGCCTTGCCGTGGCCGCCCAGCACGATGGCGCGCAGCTGCGGGTCGGCGCCCAGCGCGCTGAAGACCGCCGTCAATTCGGCAATCACACCGTCGTTGAAGGCATTGCGCACCTCAGGACGGTTGAGCCAGACCTCGGCGACGTGCGGGCTTGGGCGGCGGATGTCCAGGGTGCTGCTCATGCCTTGGACTCCTCTTGCAGCATGCGCACCAGGTCCAGTTCAGGGCAGGGCCGGCCCAGCGCCGTGAGCGCAGCCGTGATCTGCCCCCGGTGGTGCGTGCCGTGGTTGAAGACATGGGCCAGCGTGGCGGCAAAGGGCAGCGTGACGTCGCCGCCGGCGATGCGGCGGTAGCTGATGTTGCCCAGCAGCCGATCTTCGGGCCAGACCTCGATCAGCGGCGTCCAGGCCAGGGCGCCTTCGAGCAGGCGTTCGCGCAGGCGCTGGCGGTCGGGTTCGACCTCGGCGTCCAGCGCGGTGACGGTCGATGCGCCTTCGGCGAAGCGTGCAAACCACAACTGCTGTTCACCCACCAGCAGGTGGTTCAGCGTGCCGTGGATGCTGTTGAAAAAAAGGCCCAGGTGGCGGCGGTAGTCGGCATCAGGCAGTTCGTCCACGGCCGCCATCAGCCGCCGCGTGGCCCAAAGGTTGTAGCGCGCCAGCGTCTGCAAGTGTTCGCGCAGGGGCGAGTGGTCCAGGTTCTTCTGCATGATGACGCTGCGGTAGTCCCTGCCCGACCACTGCACCTGGCCCACGTCGCCGTAGCCCAGGCGGCGGTACAGCGCACGCAGCTCAGCCGCCGGTGCGGCCGTATCCAGCGCCATGCGCCGATAGCCACTTTCAAGCGCCCACTGCTCGCAGGCCTGGATGAGGCGGCGGCCCACGCCCTGGCCTTGCATACGCGGGTCCACCGCAAACTGGTGGAAGTGCGCGGTGTCGCGTTCGCGGAACCAGGGCACGTCGGCGGTCCAGGGCGCGCTGTCCATGTCGTAGGGGCCGCAGACCGTGACCGTGCCCACCAGTTCCTTGCCCAACACGGCCACATAACACTGGCCTTCTGCGGCGCGCTTGCGCGTCGTCTCCGCACTTTGTGTCGCGGCGACGAAGTTCAATCCTCTCTGCGCCAGCGGCGCGTAGGCGCGGTGCAGCAAGCGGGTCAGCGCGTCGAGCGAATCGCGCGCGGCCAGCGACCGGACTTGCAGCTCGGGCGCGTCCATCACTGTTGCCGGTCGTGCAGGTCGCAGTTCAGGATCATCGGTCTTGATGGGGTTGCGCATGATGGGTGTGAAACGGGACAGGGGCACACGTCGTTCACTACATTCGGAAGATGCCAAAGCGCGGGCTGTCCGGGATGGGTGCATTCAGGCTGGCGCTCAAGCCCAGGGCCAGCACACGGCGCGTGTCCATGGGGTCGATGACCCCGTCGTCCCACAAGCGCGCACTGGCGTAGTAGGGGTGCGCCTGGTGCTCGAACTGCTTGAGGATGGGCGCCTTGAAGTTCGCTTCTTCCTCGGCCGACCACTGGCCGCCCTTGGCCTCGATGCCGTCGCGCCGCACGGTGGCCAGCACGCCGGCGGCCTGTTCGCCGCCCATCACGCTGATGCGCGCGTTGGGCCACATCCACAGGAAACGCGGGCTGTAGGCCCGGCCGCACATGCCGTAGTTGCCGGCGCCAAAACTGCCGCCGATGATGACCGTGAACTTGGGCACCGTGGCGGTGGCCACGGCCGTCACCATCTTGGCGCCGTGTTTGGCGATGCCTTCGTTCTCGACTTTGCGACCAACCATGAAGCCGGTGATGTTCTGCAGGAAAACCAGCGGCACCTTGCGCTGGCAGCACAGTTCGATGAAGTGCGCGCCCTTCTGCGCGCTTTCGCCAAACAGGATGCCGTTGTTGGCGATGAGGCCCACCGGCATGCCTTCGATGTGCGCAAAACCGGTCACCAGCGTGGCGCCGTAGCGCGCCTTGAATTCGTCGAACTCCGATCCGTCCACGATGCGGGCAATGATCTCGCGCACGTCGAAGGGCTTGCGCGAATCGTTCGGGATCACACCGTGCAGTTCGGCGGCATCGAACAGCGGCCCACGCGGCGGCACGCGCTTGAGCTGATCGGGCTTGATCCAGTTCAGGTTGGCCACGCTGGCCCGCGCGATGGCCAGCGCGTGCAGGTCGTTGTCGGCCAGGTGGTCGGCCACCCCCGACAGGCGGGTGTGCACGTCGCCGCCACCCAGGTCTTCTGCACTCACCACTTCACCGGTCGCCGCCTTCACCAGGGGCGGGCCGCCCAGGAAGATGGTGCCCTGGTTCTTGACGATGATGGCCTCGTCGCTCATGGCCGGCACGTAAGCGCCACCGGCGGTGCAGCTGCCCATGACGACGGCAATCTGCGGAATGCCCAAGGCCGACATCTGGGCCTGGTTGTAGAAGATGCGCCCGAAGTGGTCACGGTCGGGAAACACCTCGTCCTGGTTGGGCAGGTTGGCGCCGCCGCTGTCCACCAGGTAGACGCAGGGCAGGCGGTTCTGTTGCGCCACTTCCTGCGCGCGCAGGTGCTTTTTCACCGTGGCCGGGTAGTAGGTGCCACCCTTGACCGTGGCGTCGTTGCACACGATCAGGCATTCAACGCCGCTGACACGCCCGATGCCGGTGATCAAGCCGGCGCCGGGCGCGGCGTTGTCATACAGGTCCAGGGCCGCAAGCGGCGCGATCTCCAGGAACGGCGTGTCGGGGTCGAGCAGCATCTCCACCCGTTCACGCGGCAGCAACTTGCCGCGTGCAATGTGCTTGGCGCGAGCGGCCTCACCGCCGCCCAGGGCGATCTGCGCCAACTTTGCGTTGAGGTCTTGCACCAGCGTCCGCATGAGCTCGGCGCTGGCCTTGAAGCCGTCGCTGCGCGGGTTGAGCTTGGATTTGAGCGCGGGCATCGGACGGTGTCTCCTGGCGTGGGGCGTTTTTTTCAGGTCTGGGCCGCGGACGGGGTCAGCAGCCTGCCATCACGGTTGACGTTGACGTCAACGTCAATTCTAGGGCTCGCCTTCAGGCCGTCCGGGGCCCGTACACCGCCCGCTCGTCCCAGCCCAGCGTGGCCATTTCTGCGCCGCGCAGGTGGGGTTCGCTGGGCATCAGGAACTTGGCCGCGGTGGTGCGTCTGATGCATGAACAGGTGCTGCAGCATGCAGCACGCCCACGTAGTGCTGGTCCACGCCAAGGTTGTGGTTCAGCGTGGCCAGCAGGGTGGGAAAGAAGCTGGTTCGCGGCGCATGCAGTTCAGTGAAGGTCAGGGGCGCCATCGCCGTGTGCAGGCGCAGGTTGGCCAGGCGGTTGGCATGCGCCTGAGCGCGCAGCAGGTGCAAGGCTTCCATGGTTCAGACCTTGCCGGCTGGTTTGCTGTCTGGTTTGCTGGCGGGTTTGCTGGCGGGTTTGCTGTCTGGTTCGCTGGCTGGCTTACTGGTTGGTGGCAGCACGGCTGCACCCGCTGCCCGCCACGCTGTGAAGCCGCCGTCGATGTGGCAGACCCCGGACATGCCCATGTCCTGCAGCGTCTTGGCCGCCAACGCCGACCGCCAGCCGGCGGCGCAGAACAGCACCAGCTGCCGGCCCGGCGCAAACACCGGCTTGAAGTACTCGCTCTGCGGGTCGACCCAGAACTCGAGCACGCCGCGCGGTGCGTGGAAGGCGCCGGGGATGGCACCTTCGCGCTGCAACTCGCGCACGTCGCGCAAGTCGACAAAAAGAAGGTCGTCACGGCCATGCATGGCAACCGCTTCGTCCAGGCTGATCGTGACGATCTGTGCCAACGCTTCGTCGACCAGTTCTTTGGCGGTTTTCATCGGTGGAGGGTTCGCGGGTCTGCTTGGCTGGATTGCCTGCGATCGGCCGCCATGTTGTGGTCTCCTGGCTCGGCTGTCTGTTGTCGTTTGTGCCAAGCCGGGCGCCTGCCGACTCAATCCAGGTCTGCACCGTCCGCGCGCAGGCGCCGCTGCAACTCCGGCACGCTGAAACTGCCCGCCACACGCAAGGCCGCGGCCGTGCCGGCCGCCTGCCCCATCACAAAACAGGCCCCGCTGGCACGCGCTGCGCTCTGGCCCAGGTGCTCCATGCCGGCGCAGCGACCGGCCACCAACAGGTTGGGCACCTGCAGCGGCACCAGCATGCGCCAGGGCAGATGGTTGTGGCTGTTGTCGGCGTCCACCGGGAAGGCCCACTCCACACCACCGGCGACGTGTTTTTCCACCGGCCAGGCGTTGAGGCCGATGCTGTCTTCGAAGCGGGCGCCGTGCAGCACCTCGTCGCCCGTCAGCATGTGCTGGCAGTGCACCCGCCGCGTTTCGCGCACGCCCACCTGCGCCGCGATCTCGCTGATCTCGGCCTGCTCGAAACCCGGCACTTCGGCACGCAGGAAGCGCATGTACTCGACGATCTGGCGCCGGCCTTCGACCTCGGCCGCGCTCAGTTGCGCGGCGTCGGTGGCGTCTGCCGCGCGGCCTTGGGCGTTGCGCAGCTGTGTCACGTTGGCGCGCCATTCGCTCGGATTGCGCTGCGGGCGCAGGATGGCACCGTGGCGCGGAAAGTCGTAGCGGTCTGCGGCCGCCGCCATCAGCTGGTCGATGGCCTTGAACTCGCCGATGGCGGTCTGCGCACGCGCCGCATCGACGTGGCCGATGCGGAACATGGTGCTGGGGTAGAGCATGTCGCCCTGGCCGTCGCCCAGCGTGTGCGGCACGCCCGCAAAGTGCGCGATGTCGGCGTCGCCCGAGCAGTCGATGACCTGCCGTGCACGCACCGCCCGGCGGCCGGACTTGGTCTCGATCAGCACGGCAGCAAGGGAATCGCCCGCCATCACCACACCTGCCGCCCAGGCGTGGAAGAGCAGTTGCACACCCGCGTCCAGCAGCAGCCCGTCGGCGGCGCACTTGTAGGCCGCCACGTCGTAGCTGCGCACTCGGATGCGGCCCTGCAAGCCGTCCTGTGGCGCATTCAGGCCGCCCAGCTTGTCGATGCGCGCCAGCAACTCATCGGCCACGCCGTGCACCAGCTGCTGCATGGCGCCACCGCGCCTGCCGTACAGGCCGGCGAAGTTGGTCACGCCACCAGCCGTGCCCATGCCGCCCAGGAAACCGTAACGCTCGATCAGCAGCGCGCTGGCGCCGTGGCGCGCGGCACTGACGGCGGCGGCCAAGCCGGCCGGGCCGCCGCCGACCACCAGCACGTCGACGTCGCCAAAAACCGGCGTCTGGCGCGCGGGTTCGGCAACGTGCTGCACGCTCACTCCAGCTTGATGCCGCGGCTGGTGATGATGTCGCCCAGGATGCGGGTTTCTTCCTTCACGCGCTGGGCCAGGCCTTCGCTGCTGCTGCCTTGTGCGTCCCAGCCGCCAATGAACAGGCGCTGCTTGGTGTCGGCCTCTTTCACGGCTGCCGGCACGTCACGCGCCAAGCGGTCCAGCGCCGCCTTGCTCAGCGTGGCGGGGCCCACGAGCGCGGTCCAGACTTCGAGCGGGATCATCTTCACGCCGGCATCGGCCAGCGGCGCGATGTCGGGCGCCAGCGTGCTGCGCGGGCCGGTCAGGCCGACGGCGTGCAGCTTGCCGGCCTTGACCTGTGCGAGCGCCAGGCCCGGTGGCACCAGCGCCATCTGGATCTGGCCGCCCAACATGGCCGTCAGCACCGCCGGGTTGCCGTTGTAGGGCACGTGCACGGCCTGCGTGTTGCCCAGCGCCACCTTGACCACCTCCATGCCCAGATGGCCCACCGATCCGATGCCCACCGAGCCGTAGCTCCACTTGTCGCCCCCGGCCTTGGCCGCGGCCAGGAATGCGGCGCCCTGTGGCTGGTCCACTGGCGTCACCAGCACCAGCGGCGCGGTGGCCAGCAGGCTGATGAGGCTGAAGTCCTTGGCCGGGTCGAAGGGCAGCTTGGGATTCAGGATCTTGGCCGAGGTGAGGTTGCCATTGATCACGACACCCAGCGTGTGGTCGTCGTTGGCCTTGGCCACGGCGTCGGCCGCAACGTTGCCCGACGCTCCGGGCTTGTTTTCCACCACCACCGGCTGGCCCCAGGTCTTGGACAGGTTGTCGGCCAGCGCACGCGCGGCGATGTCGGGTGTGCTGCCGCCGGGGAAGCCGACCATGATCTTGACCGGCTTGCTGGGCCAGGCGGCGGGCTGTGCAAAGGCCGGGCCAGCCAGGCTCATCAGGGCCAGGCTGGCAGCCAGTGCGGTGGCCACCGATCGGCGGCGTGTGCGGGGGTTGAAGGTGCTCATCGGTGTCTCCTTGATCTGACTGGGCGCGCAGTATCGCAGGGCTGGCTACGATGACCCGATGATTGCCCTGGACTTGCTGCTGGCCGCCACGGGCCTGGCGCTGGCGCTGGCCTTGCGCCCCTGGCGTGCGCTGGCCGGCACCACGCCACCCTGGCCCGCGCTGGCCTGGTGGGCGGCGCTGCCGCTGCTGTGGAGCCTGGACGCCATCACGAACATGCCGCTGCTGCAGCCGCTGTCGGGTGCCTGCGTGCTGCTGCTGATGCTGGGCTGGCCGCTGACGGTGCTGATGCTGGTGCCGGTGACGGCCGTCATCGCGGGGCTGGCCGACGTGTCGCTGCTGGACGCCGTGCACCGCAGCGTCTGGCTGGGCCTGGTGCCGGCCACGCTGGCGCTGCTGCTGGGCGCGGCGGTGCGGCGCTGGTTGCCGCACCACCTGTTCGTCTACATCCTGGGGCGCGGCTTTTTTGCCACTGCGCTGGCGGTGGCCGGCGCCGGCTGGCTGGCTGCGGCGCTGTTCGGCGTACCCGACACGCTGAGCCTGGCCGACGTGATGCTGGCACGGGCTCTGGCCGCCTGGGGCGACGCGTTCCTGACCGGCATGATGGTGGCCATCTTCGTGGCCTTCAAGCCGCAGTGGCTGGCGACCTACACCGACCACCTGTACCTGCCGCGTGACTGAACGTCACCTGACTGAGCGTCATCTTCGCCAGAACTGCGGCGTGAACAGCACCAGAACGGCCAGCAGTTCCAATCGACCCAGCACCATGGCGAAGGTGCAGACCCAGGTCTGGAAGTCCGTCAGGCCGCTGTAGTTGACCGCCGGCCCTACCTCGCCCAGGCCGGGCCCGATGTTGTTGACGCAGGCGATGACTGCCGTGAAGGCAGTCACCACGTCCAGGCCGCTGAACAGCAGCACCATGGTCAAGCCCACCAGCGTGGCGCCGTACATCATCATGTAGGCGATCACGCTTTGCATCACGCGGTCGCTGACGGCCACGCCGCCCAGCACCACGGGGTTGACGACATTCGGGTGCACGATGCGCACCAGCTCACGCCGCGACTGCTTCAGCAGCAAGAGCATGCGGATCATCTTGATGCCGCCGCCCGTGCTGCCGGCACAGGTGGCAAAACAGCCCAGCAGGATCATCAGCAGGGGCGCAAACAGCGGCCATTGGCCGTAGTCGTGGGACGCGTAACCCGTGGTCGTGGCCACCGAGACCACGTGAAACACCGTGTGGCGCAGCGCCGCACTCCAGCTGTCGTAGGCGCCATTGGCCACCAGGTAGACCGCAATGAGCGCAATGCTGCCCAGCAGCGCAGCATAGAAGGCCTGCACTTCGGTGTTGCGCCACAGCGGCGCCAGCGACTTGGCGCGCCAGGCCACGAAGTACATCAAGAGGCTGATGCCCGACAGCATCATGAAAAAGATGGCCACCCCTTCGATCAGCGGCGAGTTCCAATACCCGAAGCTGGCGTCGTGGCTGGAGAAGCCGCCCAGGCTGACGGTGGTGCACATGTGCATGAAGGCGTCGGACCAGCTCATGCCGGCCGCGCGGTAGGCCAGGAAGCAGCTGATCGACAGGCCGAAGTAGGTGCCCCAGATAACACGCGCCGTGTCGGCGATGCGCGGCGTGAGTTTCTGGTCCTTCATCGGCCCCGAGACTTCGGTCTTGAAGAGCTGCGAGCCCCCCACGCCCATCATCGGCAGGATGGCCACTGCGAGCACGATGATGCCCAGGCCGCCCACCCACATCATGAAACAGCGCCACACGTTCACCGACAGCGGCAGCTCGTCCAGCCCCGAAAGCGCCGTGGCGCCGGTGGCGGTGAAGGCCGACATGGCCTCGAAGTAGGCATCGGTGACGCTGAGGCCGGGCACCGCCAGCACCAGCGGCAAGGCGCCGAACATCGGCAGCACCGCCCAGGTCATGCCCACCAGCGCAAAACCGTCCCTCGGTTGCAGCTCGCGACGGAAACGGCGGGTCATGGCGCTGAGCAACAGGCCGATCACCAGCGTGGCCACCGCGGCCGTGATGAAGGCCTGCCTGCCGTCGTCGGGCCCCAGCCAGGCGAATGCCAACGGCACCACCATGAGCAGTGCGAACAGCACCACCATGCGGCCGACGAGCGCGGATACGGCGAGTGCGCCCATCGGTCAGAAGAGGAAAGTTGCGCTGACCTGGAAAAGCTTCTCCACCTCGCGCACCATGCGCTTGCGTGGCACGAAGACGATGACGTGATCGTTGGGTTGCACCACCGTGTCGTGGTGGGCAATGATGACCTCGGGCTTGGCATCTTCGCCGGCTTCACTGCCATCGGATCGGTGCAACCCGCGCACGATGGCGCCCACCTGCGCGCCCTTGGGCAAACCCACTTCTTCGATGCGCCGACCGGCCATGCGGCAGGTCTTGCGGTCGCCACGCACGATGGCCTCCAGCGCCTCGGCCGCACCACGGCGCAGGCTGTGCACGGCTTCGACGTCGCCGCGCCGCACGAAGGCCAGCAACTCACCCAGCACCGCGTGGCTGGGGCTGATGGCGATGTCGATGCTGGTGCCCTGCACCAGGTCGGCATAGGCGCGGCGGTTGATCACCGCCAGCACACGCTTGGCGCCCAGGCGCTTGGCCAGCAGGCAGGACATGATGTTGTCCTCGTCGTCGCTGGTCAGGGCCAGGAAGAGGTCCATGTCCTGCACGTTTTCGTCGGCCAGCAGTTCTTCGTCGGTGCTGTCGCCCTTGAGCACCAGCACGTCGCCGGACAGTTGCGTGGCCAGGTACTCGCAGCGGGTCTCGATGGGTTCGATGATCTTGACCTGGTACTGGCCCTGCACCTCGCGCGCCAGTCGAAGCCCCACCTTGCCTCCGCCGGCGATCATGATGCGTTTGACCGGCCGGTCGATGGAGCGCAGCGCGCCCAGCACGGTGCGGATGTGTTCGGTGGCCGCCAGCACGAAAACCTCGTCGCCGGCTTCGATGCGCGTGCTGCCTTCCAGGGTGAGCAGCACCTTGTCCTGGCGGTAGATGGCGACGATGCGCATGTCCACGTTGGGCACCAGCTGCGGGATCTCGGCCAGGCTGTGCTGCACCAGCGGCCCGCCGGCCACGGCGCGCACGGCGATCAGGCTCACCAGGCCATGCGCAAATTCCAGCACCTGCAGCGCTTCGGGGTATTCGATGAGCTTGCGGATGTAGGCGGTAACACTTTCTTCTGGGCAGATCACCTGGTCCACCGCAAAACCGCTCTTGTCCATCAACGGGCTGCCGTTGACGAACTCGGGGCTGCGCAGCCGAGCGATGGTGGTGGGCACGTTGAAGATGTCGTGGGCCACCTTGCAGATCACCAGGTTGGTCTCGTCCAGCGGCGCGCAGGCGATCAGCAGGTCGGTGTCTTCGATGCCGGCCTCGCGCAGCACGCTGGGCTGGATGCCGTTGCCGACCACACCGCGCAGGTCCAGCCGGTCTTGCAGCTCGCGCAGGCGCGCCGGGTTGGTGTCGATGACCGTGATGTCGTTGCGTTCGGACGCCAGGCTTTCAGCCACGCTCTCGCCCACGCGGCCAGCGCCCAGGATCAGGATTTTCATGTGGCCAGTTTACGGGGCTGGACTGGCGTGGCCGGCAGGCGGCCCGCCGAGCGCGGCTTGCACCACCTGGCGCAACAGCGGCTGCAGTTGCTGCGCCAGTCGCTGCGCTTCACCTTCATTGGCCACGCGCCGTTCACGGCCACGCCACAGCGCCTGCAAGGCGGCCTGCTGCGCGGCCAGTGCCGGCGCCAGGCGCAGCGCGGCGGCTTCGGCTGTCTGGCCGTGCGCCAGCACCAGGTAGCGTTGCAGCAGGCCCAGCGTCACCGGCGCCAGCGCTTCTTCGTTCCAGGCCGCGAAACTGCGGTCGGTGCCACGCACCACGTTCAGCCCCTTGGCCATGCCAGCCGCGCCCAGGGCGCCCAGCACACCGCCGGTGACCAGGCCGGCGCCCATGGTCAGGCCCCCGCTCAGCACATCGGCCTTCAGCCCAGCCAGGGCGCCCGTGACCACGCCACCCACCAGCGCCGCACGGCCTTCACCGAGGCGGCCCTTCACGCGGGCCGCAGACGTGGACGGCGGTCCGGCGGTGTCTTCCGCCACGCTGCGCCCCAGCCAGGCGGCCAGGGTTTGTGCACCCGCCCGCCACTCGGCTTCCAATGCAGCGCTCAGCGCCAGGCGTGCGGTTTCGGCCTCGGCGCGACGCGCCAGGAACCCTTCATCGGCCACCGGCTGGTGCAGGGCCGCGATGCGACCCAGGCTGTCGGCCAGCAACTGCACTCCGGCGTCGAGCTGCGCCTGTTGCTGCGTCAGCCAGGCCTGGCGCAAGCGCGGCAGGCGCGGGTCGCCGGGGCGGGCGGCTTCAAGTGCTTGCAGCAGACGCCCTTCGAGCAGCCAGCCGTCGTGCCGGGCGTGCAGGCTCAGGCGCGGCGGCTCGGCTTCGGGGCTGTCCACCAGCACCACCACCGGACGGTCCAGATCGTTGACCCAGGCGGGGGCCTGCGCACCCGGGCGCGTGAGCAGCACAACGATGTCGGTGTCTTCCCGCAAGCGGACCAGCGGGGACTTCCCGCTCTTGGCCGGCGACGGCCAACGCTGCCACCAGGCGGCGACAGGCATGGCAGCGGGGGCCACCATGGCGCCTTGCACGCCAGCGGGCACGGCAAGCAACTGCAGCTGATCGCCTTCGTCACTGACGACGAGGGTCAAGGCGGTGCCAGTGCCGCTGCCGTTGCCGTTGCCGCTGTTCAGTGCCGCCACATCCTGATCGAACAGACGCAGCGGTGGGCTGTCGACGGCAGCCACCCAGAGCAGCCGCACGATGGGCGTCAGGCCGGGTCGCATGAGCGGGTGCAGGGCTTCGAAGTAGGGCGTGTCCAGCGGCAGCGGAAAGTGCAGCGTCAGCTGCCGAGCACGCGCCGCCGCCAGCCAGGCCAGCAGCCCGCGTGGCAGCACCACCAGCAAGGCCAGCGTGGCCGCCAGCAGGTGGATCCAGGGTGCCGCACTGGCCTGCGCGTTGGCGCCCGGCGCCAGCTGCAAGGGCGCCACGTCGGGCACGGCGATGCCAGTCACCCACCGCGCTGGCGCCAGCAGCAGCTGCAGCGCCGCCTGCACCGTGGCTGCGTCGACAAAGGTGCTCTGCCAGCCAGCGCGGTAGTCCAGCACCAGGCCGCGCAGGTACAGGCCGGCAATCAGGCCCAGCGCCAGTGCCATGGCCCCCATGTGCAGCAGCAGGGCCAGGCGCTGCAGGCTCAGCGGCGCGGCGTGGCTCGCCCACAGGGCCATGACACCTTCTTCACCGCGCGCCTGCCATCGACTCAGCCAGCCGCGCAGGCCGGCCCCGGGGCTGGGGAACAGCAGAGTCAGGTAGACCAGCAGATTCCAGCCCACCACGGCCCACACCGCCGGCGCCAGCAGGTTCACCCGTTGCGGCGGCCCCAGTTGATCGGCCAGAACCCCCAGCACGCCGCCCAGCAGCGCAGCGAGCAGCACCCACGCCGGGTGCCAGGCGCGACGCTGCAGCCAGCGCTGCGCAGCGGGCTGGCGCGGCAGCAGGCGTTGCATGGCCACGGCAGCCCGTGCCAGCACAAACCGCTGCGGATCGGCATGGTCGCCCACGGCCGACACCGCCTGTCGCGTGGCCCAGCTGCGGTCTTCCAAGGTCCAGGCCTGCGGCGAAGCCGCACGGTCGACATGCGACTCGTGGGCTTGCAGCAGCAGAACCTGGCGGGCTTCGTCTTCGGTCACAGGGGCGCAATGTAGCGCCCGGGCCGCCGGGGCCTGCTCGATCCGCCTTCAGTCCACCTTCAGTCCAGGTTCAGTCAAGCGCGCGGATCGCGTCGCGAAGAGAAGGCGTCGCTGCTTCGATGGGCCGCAACAGGCGCCGCCAGACCGTCGGACCTGGCTCGCGGCGGAAGGCGCCGAAGTGGCCCAGCCGCTTCACGCCAACTTCGGCCGGTGTCAGGCTGCGCCCCATGTGCGCGACGCGCTGGCCCGGGACGGGTCGCGCGCCAATGCAGGGGCGGTCTGGATCAGGCTCGGTACGTCAGGCTTGGCAGGTCATGCCGGATGTCTCAGGCCTGGTGTCTCAGGCCTGGTGTCTCAGGACCGGTGCAACAAGGCCACCAGTTGCGCCTGGCTGTGCGTGCCGGTCTTTTCGTACATCTGGCCCACGTGCGTGCGAACGGTACTGATCTTCACGCCCAGCATCGCCGCCGCATGGGTGGGGCGCATGCCTTCGCACAGCATCTCGGCCAGGCGGGCCTGGGTGCGGGTGAAACGGAAGCGCCGACGCATGGTATCCACGCGGGTCAAGGTCACCCGCTCGATGGTGGCCAGCACCCAGCCGAAGCTGCCGGGCACACCGTCGCCGTGGCTCATGGCACGCAGCGTGATCTGCACCGGCGTGCCACTTTCGCCTTCCAGCGGCAGTGTCAGTTCCTGGCCGGCAGCCAGCATGGGTTGCCAGTGCGACAGCGGTACCCAGCGCCCAGCCTGGCGCAGCGCCAGACGGCCTCCGGCGTCCAGCCACAGGCCTTCGCGGCGTTCGATGCGGCGCGTGGCAGCGGGGTTGGCTTCCAGCACGGCGCCGTGCGCGTCGGTCACGAACAGCGGCGTCTCCAGGCGTTCCAGCAGGCAGTGGCCCAAGGCGGCCAGGCGCTGGGCGCGGCCGGGGCTGGACGGGGCGGCAGCTTGGGTGGTGGTGTGCATGGTGGTCCTCCGGGGGTCGCGGGATCACGGGGATCCGATGACTGCATTGGGCGGCCAGCCCAGCCCTTTGCACATGACACCAAGGTATCCCCCGGCCGAAGGACAGGTGCAGTCGGCCCAGCGCCCGTCCCGCATCACACGGCGGACGGCTCGCCGGCTACGCCAGCGCCCGTCCCGCATCACACGGCGGACGGCTCGCCGGCTACGCCAGCGCCCGTCCGATGAGAATCTTCTGCACCTCTGAAGTGCCCTCGTAGATCTGGCACACCCGCACATCGCGGTAGATGCGCTCCACCGGAAAGTCACTGACGTAGCCGTAGCCACCAAACACCTGGATCGCGTCGGAGCACACCTTTTCGGCCATCTCGCTGGCAAACAATTTGGCCATCGCGGCTTCTTTCAGGCAGGGCCGGCCGGCGTCTTTCAGGCTGGCCGCGTGATGGATCATCTGCCGCGCCACCTCGATCTGGGTGGCCATGTCGGCCAGCTTGAACTGCACCGCCTGGTGCTGGAAGATGGGCTGGCCAAAGCTCGTGCGGTCCTTGCTGTAGGCCAGCGCGGCCTCGAAGGCCGCTCGTGCCATGCCCACGGCCTGGCTGGCGATGCCGATGCGTCCACCCTCCAGGCCCGACAGCGCGATCTTCAGCCCCATGCCTTCTTCTGCCAGCAGGTTGGCCGCCGGCACGCGGCAGTTGTCGAACACGATCTGCGCCGTGTCGCTGGCGTGCTGGCCCAGCTTGTCTTCGATGCGCGCCACCGTGTAGCCGGGTGTCCGGGTGGGCACGATGAAGGCGCTGATGCCTTTCTTGCCGGCGGCTTTGTCCGTCACCGCCATGACGATGGCCACGTCACCGTTTTTGCCGCTGGTGATGAACTGCTTGACGCCGTTCAGCACGTAGTGGTCGCCGTCCTTGTCCCTGGACAGCACGGCCGTCGTCTTCAGACCACCGGCTTCGCTGCCCACGTGGGGCTCGGTCAGGCAAAAAGCGCCCAGCATGTCGCCGCGTGCCAGTGGCTTGAGAAAGCGTTCCTTCTGATCGTCATTGGCATAGGCCATCAGGATCGAACACACGGGGCAGTTGTTGACGCTGACCACGGTGCTGGTGGCGCCGCAACCGGCCGCCACTTCTTCCAGGATCAGCGACAGCGCCAGATAGTTCAGCCCCGCGCCGCCCCAAGCCTCGGGCACGGCAACGCCATAGCAGCCCAGTGCCGCCAGGCCCTTGAGCTGCGCCGCCGGGAAGGTGTGGCTCTTGTCCCAGGCTGCGGCGTGGGGCGCGATCTCGGCCTGCACGTAGGCGCGAACAGCGTCTTGCACCGCCAGTTGGTCTTCATTGAGCAGCATGGGATGTCATCTCCGAGAGTCTTTCTTCGTGCGCGACAGCCAGCAGCACACGCGGGCCGGTGGCCGTGCGCAGCAGCTGGTAGCCGGTGTGGAACTGCTGCAGCTCGATGCCATCGCGCCTCAACAGGCGCCAGTGCAGATGGGCAAACGCGTGGTCATGCCCCATGGGCACATGCGTTTCGATGCTGAAGTCGGCACGTGCATAGTCGGCGCGGCGATAGACATCGCACAGCGCGTGGTGGTTGGCCCGCATGGGCGCGTCGTCGCTCCACCAGGTCAGCACAGCGATTCCGCCAGCACCTGCGCTGCTGATGGCACTGCGCGCGTTCCACAAGTCGGCCACGGCGTCACCGTCCAGGCGGTTGAAGGCATCGCGGTAGGCCTCGAAAAAGGTCTGCGTCTCTTCCGGGCTCATCGTGTCACCAGGCCAGCGCCTGGCCGTCGTGGTTGAAGAAGCAGCCATTGTCAGCCGGCGTCAAGGCCGCCAGCGTGCGGCGGATGTCGGCAGCGCTGGTGGCGACGTCGATGTCGGCCCCGGCGCCGCCCATGTCGGTGCGCACCCAGCCCGGGTGCAACGCCACGCAGGTGGCCTTGCCGGCGAGCGCCAGCGACACGTCCTTGAGCACCGAATTCAACGCCGCCTTGGACGCGCGGTACAGCCAGCCAGCGTTGGACGCACGCAGGCCGATGGAGCCCATGCGCGACGAGATCACCGCCAGTCGCGCGCCCGGTGCCAGCGTGTCCACCATCTGCGGCAGCACACGCATGGCGCCCAGCACATTGGTGTGCATGACGGCGTCAAACTCATCCTGTGTCGGCGCGTGCAATCCCTGGCTGCGCGGGCCGAAGACGCCAGCGCTGAGGATGACGACATCGAAGGCTTCACGATCGACGGGCCAGGCCAGTGCTGCTGCACCGGCGGTGCCGGCCACATCCAGACGCAGGGCCTTGGCGCCCAGCGCGTCGATGGCCGCCAAGCCGCCGTCGCTGCGCGCTGTGCCAGTGACAGCGTCGCCATCCGCGCAGTACTGGCGCATCAACTCAAACCCGATGCCGCGCGAAGCGCCGACGATCAGCACGTGTTTGATGGGCGATCTCATGCGGGCACCGGCCGGTTGCCCAGGATGCGCACCGCCAGCGCGATGAACAAGGCTCCACCAAGGCCGTTCAGCACACGCCGTGCCGTGTCGGTTGTCTGCAGGCGCGACAGCCGCGCCGCCAGCGCCACCAGAACCAACAGGAACAGCAGCCCCTGCACCACGAACCACCCGCCCAGCAGCAAGAAGGACAGCGTCTTGTCGGGCGAGCCGGCCGGCACGAACTGCGGCAGGAAGGCCAGGAAGAACAGCGCCACCTTGGGGTTGAGCACGTTGGTCAACAGCCCCGTGCGGAAGTTCGCCAGCCAAGGCAGCGCACCCGCACCGTCGGGTGCGGCCGCTGCTGTCGACGCACCACCGCGCCAGGCCTGACGCAACATGCCCACGCCCAACCACACCAGGTAGGCCGCACCCGCCCACTGGATCACCACAAAGGCCTGCGGGTGCAACGCCAGCAAGGCGGCCAACCCGAAAGCCGCCGCCAGCGCATGCACCACGCAGCCGGCGTTGATGCCCAGCACGGCTGCGATGCCGGCCCGCGCACCGCCTTGCAGCGTGCGCGTGACAGTGAGCAGGAAGTCCACGCCGGGGGTGGCGTTGAGCAGGAAGACGGCTGCGGTAAAAAGCCACAGCCCTTCGGCGCTAGGGAAATAGTTCATAAGGCGACAAGGGCTGAAGTCATTGGTTCGGATCACCAGGTCAGATTGATGACGCGCTGCGGATTGACGGCGGTTCTAATCGATCTTCGGGATGACTCGGTAAGTTCCCCGTTGTTGTTCAACCAAGAACCGTGAGCGAGCCAACGAAGGTTCCTGATCAAGGCGCGCCTGAACATCTGCCGCAATTTGTTTCGACGTTTCAGGCCGAGCAGCACACTTCGCAGCCCAGGCGCGTCCAGGGTGCAAAACGTCCCAGCGCGGGATGAGTCCCTTGTAACGGCCGGAACCGGGGTCGTGATTGCCGAAGCCATCAAGGCTGGTATTCCAGATGGGCGAAAAATTCGCAATCAGCAGGGACTCGCCCAGCGGAATCCAGATGTCATCGACCACCAAGTACCGACAAATGAAGTCGTCGATCAACAGATTCTCTGTTGACTGAATGCTCTCCGCATGCTCCTTCAGGCGCCGATATAGCGTAGTCGTAGTGGCCGAGGACGTGATCGCCACGCCTTTTCGGCCTCCTGCCGGGATTGCCTTACCCACATAGATAGGCGCCTGAGGATCGTCAGTTCTATTGAGTTCAGCGATGCGCCGATACGGTGCGAATTCGCCCTTGTAGTAGAGGGCGTACACACCAGCCCCCTTGAACGCCGTCAACTTGCCCAGCGCTCTCGGCTTTCTGCCGAGAAGAGCTTCGGCGACACTCGCCCCAAGGTGCTTCTTCTCCAGCGGGTTGTATCTGTCTCTTATACACATGTCCGAGCCCACGAGACTA
>ENA-ORBV01004170-ORBV01004170.1-microbial-mat-metagenome-genome-assembly--contig:-NODE-4170-length-28136-cov-8.384226_pt1 | contig 28136 bp, 22 predicted proteins | sample MGYA00237777_ERZ505514 | MGnify/ENA primary metagenome ERZ505514 (study PRJEB26160, sample SAMN06269048) | microbial mat metagenome | isolation source: Oligotrophic lake microbial mat | place...
ACGGCGACCACCGAGATCTACACCTCTCTATTCGTCGGCAGCGTCAGATGTGTATAAGAGACAGTCTCCGTTGAGGGCGGGGGTTTAAGGACGGAGTTTACGGGCCGGGCGATTCAACGGCCGGCGATACAGACGGGCGGTGTGGTGAACGCAGCCAGCGGGCAAGCCGGCTCCGGCGTGGCGCCGGGATCGTATATCTCGATCTTTGGGGCGGCGCTCTCCGACGCAATGCTCATCTACTCGACGACTTATCTCCCCCTTTCGCTTGCTGGGGTTAGCGTAAGTTTTGATGTTCCGGGCCGCCGGCTGAGCTATCCGGGGCGAATTCACTTTGTCAGTCCTGGCCAGATAAACGTCCAAGTGCCGTGGGAACTGGCGGGCGAACCGTCGGCGGATTTGAAGGTGAGTCTTTTGGACTTTTCTTCTGCGACAATTCGCGTGGCGCTCAACGAGTACTCGCCAGCCGTTTTCGAATACACCGATCCGGGCAGCGGCCGGTTGTTAACGGCGGCGCTGGACCAGAATTCCGGTTTAGTAACCTCGGCGAATGCCGTTCGGCGCGGGAGCGTGGTGCAGATTTACGCCAATGGCGCCGGTCCGGTGGACAACCGGCCGCCATCGGGGGATCCAGCGGGCGCGCAACCTTTGTCTTCCTGCCGGGTTACTCCGGAGGTAACGATTGGCGGGCGCGGTGCGACGGTTCTGTTCTGCGGTCTGGCTCCAGGCTTCGTGGGGCTTTACCAAATCAATGCGACCGTTCCCGCGGATGCGCCGGCGGGCATTCAGCCGTTGGTGCTGCGGGTGGGCGGTGTAACGTCCAAGACCGCTTCGCTGCCGGTACAGTAAGAGACAATTGAAAACATGAGTTTAGGAAAATGGCTGCTTGCGTTGGGATGTTCCGTGTCCGCGCAGGTGGTGCCGGACTGGTATGTGCTGGAACTTTCGGAGACGCCAACGGAACGAACGCGCGGCGTGCGGCGCATCCGGGAAGCGCAGACCGGCGTGCGCCAGGCGATGACGGCGCGTCTGGGCGCGCGGGCGGTAGTGAAATACTCGATGGAAGTAGTGATGAACGCGCTGATCGTGCAGTCGCGCGCGGGCGAGACGGAACTGGCGGCCATACCCGGCGTCCGACGGGTATGGCCGGTTTACGAGGTACATCCGCTGTTGGACCGCGCCGTGGGATTGCTGGGGATCAGCAAGGCATGGGAAGCGGTCGGCGGCGTTGATCGCGCGGGTGCGGGAATGAAGATTGGCATTCTGGATTCCGGATTGGACCTGAAGCATCCGGGGTTCCAGACGACTACGATGCCTGTGCCGGAAGGATTTCCGCGCGGAACCAATGAAGAGATTCGAGGGCTGCTGAATGGGAAGGTGATTGCCTACCGGACCTACGACCAGATGTTGGGCTTTGCCGACAGCGCCGAGGATAATTCGGGCCACGGGACAGGGGTGGCGATGACCGCGGCGGGGCTGCGCGTAAAGAGTCCGTTGGCTGAAATCCAGGGTGCCGCGCCGGGAGCGTGGCTGGGAATCTACAAAGTATTTGTGGGACCCAACGGGTCCGCTTCGAACACCGCGATAGTTACGAAGGCGCTGGATGACGCGGCGGCGGACGGAATGGACGTCGTGAACATGAGTCTTGGTTTTTTGCCCCAGGTTCGGGTCGATTTCGATCCGATGTTGCCGGCGGTGGAGCGGGCGGCGTCGTTGGGCGTGATGATCGTCAAAGCGAATGGGAATACGGGGCCGGTGCGGCTTTCGGGGTCGTCGCCCTCAATGGGGACCGTGGGGTTGACGGTTGGCTCGACGTTCACGGATCGGGCCTTCGTGTCCGGCATACGGCTGGGTGGAGGTGAGCCGATGGTAGGAATCAGCGGCGACGGTCCGGCGCCTGCCGGACCGGTCAGCGCGCCGTTGAAAGACGTTGCGGCCATCGATTCGACGGGGTTGGCTTGCTCCCGGTTGCCGGCGGGTTCGCTGACGGGGACAGCCGCGTTTATTTTGCGCGGCGAATGCACGTTTGAAGCGAAGATAATCGCAGCGCAGACGGCGGGCGCGGTTAGCGTCATCGTCTACACACACGCGGATTCTCCGGATGCAAGCGGAATGCGGACGGGCGCGGCGACGATACCGGCGATGATGATTAGCCATCGCGATGGGCTGTTAGTGAAGGCGGCACTGAAGAAGTCGCCAGACTCAATTGTCGAGATGGTCTTTGACGCTTCATTGCCGCTGACTTTGGACGCCGACGGTATTTCGAGTTTTTCATCGCGCGGTCCGGGACCGGACGGAGGTCTCCAGCCGGATGTGCTCGCGGTAGGGGAAGATATTCTGACAGCGGCGCAGAAATCGAACAAGAACGGGGAACTCTACGGACCCGAGGGATTTACGACTACGAATGGGACGAGTTTTTCGTCTCCGCTGGTGGCCGGGGCCTACGCGGTGCTGAAGGCCGGGCGGCCGGGTCTGCGAGCGGGCCAGTACCGGTCGTTGCTGGTGAATACGGCCCAGCCATTTCCGGCGGCGGCGGCGCGTCCGGCGGCGGTGCAGGTTGGCGGAGCCGGCCGGCTGGATCTGAGCGCGGCGCTAAGCGGGCAACTGGCGATGGACCCGGTCTCGATTAGTTTTGGGATGGGCGGGCAGCGCGTGGACGTGGGGCGCAGAATTCGGATTCAGAACGTTGGGGCGGGCGTGGGAACGTGGAAGGTAGCGGTCGATTCGGGTGACGAATTGAAGGCGGCGGTGGAGCCGGCGGAGTTTTCGCTGGGCGCGTCCGACACCATCGATTTGACTGTCCGGTTCCGGGGGGATGCCCAACTGGGGGAGTACCAGGGATTTGTGCTTTTCCAGCGGGTGGATGCCGCGGAGGGGGAACGGCCACAGCGGGTTGCCTACTGGTACGGAGTGCCGACAGGAGCGCCGGCGACGGTACGGGTAGTGCCCTCAGCGCCGGCGAGCGCCGCGGGCGGGAGTGTGGTGAAGCTATTCGCCCTGATCACGGATACGATCGGCGCGGGTACGCCAGAAGTGCCGAAGGTGACCGTTTTGGAAGGATCGGGGGCTTTCCTAGAAGCGACGTCGGAGGAGAGAGTTTTTCCAGGATACTGGAGTATTTCGCTGCGAATGGGCGCCGAGGCGGAGCAAGTGAACCGGTTTCGCGTGGAAGCCGGGGCTGCGGTGCGAGAGATCACGATCCGCTCAAGATAGTTAAATATGCGCTTTGGCGCTGCTATACTTGGGTTGGAAAGCGGTCAGATCACGATGGAAGCACTGAAGAAGAAGCTGCAGGATGAGATTGTAGCTTTAGAACACGAGTTCCGGTCGGAGTTGCCGAAGGAGATTCTTCGAGCTCGGGAGCTTGGGGATCTGAGTGAAAACGCCGAGTACCATGCGGCGAAAGAGCGCCAGGGGCTGGTAAACGCCAGGCTTGGACAGCTTCGGAAGCGTTTGATGGAGCTATCGATGATCGATCTGACAAAGGTTCCCCGGGACCGCGTCGGATTCGGATCGACAGTGGTGGTTTTCGATATTCTGAAGGCGGAAGAAATGACTTACCGGCTGGTGGCGAGCGAGGAATCGGATGTTAAGAAAGGTCTGATTTCCACGAGTTCGCCGATTGGGCGCGGGTTGTTGAACAAAAAAGTCGGCGACGAAGTGCGCATTGTGGCGCCGGGCGCGACACTTCAGTTTGAAGTTGTCCGAATGACCACACTTCACGGAAACGTACTCGAATAGATACTGGACGGCGGCCGGGAGCAGTTGGATTCGTCATGACCATTACAAGCGCAATTGGGGCGGGCTGCAGCAAGATCATATTACTGATCGTTCGCGGGTTGGCGCTTTCCCGCATCCATCCGAATGTACTAACGTTGATTGGCCTGCTGATCAATGTTTTCGCGGCGGTGATGCTGGCGCGAGGGGAGTTCTTTCGGGCCGGGTTAGTGATTATTGGAGCCGGACTCTTCGATATGGTGGACGGGCGGGTGGCGCGTCATACAAATCAAGTTACCCGTTTCGGCGCTTTTTTCGATTCCGTCTTGGATCGCTACTCGGACTTGGGCCTGCTGATGGGGCTCCTGGTCTATTACGCCAATATCGACCGGTTTTTTTATGTCGTTTTGACCGCTGTGGTGATGACAGGGTCGGTGATGGTGAGCTATGCGCGAGCGCGAGCGGAGAATCTGATTCCGACCTGCAAAGTGGGTTTTGCGGAGCGTCCGGAGCGGGTGGTTTTGCTGATTATTGGCGCACTATTCGACCGTATGGCGCCGGTCCTTTGTGTGATAGCGGTGATCTCTAATCTAACCGTGATTCACCGGATGCTATATACGTTCCGGCAGGCCAAACAACTGGAAGATGCGCAGTTGCGGCCGAGCGGTGTCTCGCAGCCGGCTTCGTCGTCGAGCAAAGTGTAATCAATTCTCGCGAGATTGCTTCGCGAAGAAGTCGAACATCCCGCCGAAGTTGGGGACGGCGATATCGACATGGTTGCCGCCGGGGACTTCGACGTATTCGATCCTTGCATCAAGTTTCCTGCCGGCTTCCACCATCACGCGCGACATCGTGACGGGGACCGTCTTATCGTTGTCGCCGTGGACGATGAAGTGGGGGATATGCTTGATCTTTTCCATGCCGCGGGGGTCGCCGCCGCCGGCGATCGGGCCTAACGCCGCGAACTTTTCGGGGTACGCCATCGCAATGCTCCAGGTGCCATAACCGCCCATGGAATGGCCCATCATGTAGATGCGCTGAGGGTCAACTTTGTAGTCGCGCTGAACCTCGGCCAGGACGTCGAGGACGTCTTTCTCAGCGGAGCCCCGGTACATTGACGCTGGCTCGCGGCCCTTGGGGCTGGCCAGGATGAAGCCGTGTTTTTCCGCTTCCTTCTTCAACGCCCCGCCGCCGTAACCGTCGAACATCGAGCTTTCATCGCCGCCCATGCCGTGCAGCGCGATGACCACTGGCGCCGGTTTCTTGGCGTCGTAAGTGGACGGGATAAAGAGGCGATAAGGTTGGAGAGTTTGATCGACCGCGGATCGATAAGCCTTTTTCAAATCGCCGGTCTTGTTGGCGAAGGGATCCCTGCCATCGGTGGCGTCGTCGAGCAGTTTATTGGCATCGGCGAACGCTTTTGCGAAGTCGGTGCGGTGGGGATTGGCTTTCCCGTTCTCGGCGTTTTCGTAGAGGGTCAGCGCGTACTCGGCGGTGGGATTCGCCGATTTTGCGAGACGGGCTTTAAGCTGTGCGACGGCGGCATTTAGCTCGGCGACGCGGATGGGCACGGACCTCCGGAGTACGTTGCGGAGCGCCGGATTTTCGGCTTCGCCGAGCGTGGCGATGAGTTCGTAATTGCCATTAATGCCGGCGGGGAGTTTGACGGAAAGAGTTAGGGGAAGATCCGTGTCTTTGATTTCACGGGCTGTGGCCAGCATGATCGGCGCAGCGCCGGGAACGGCGGCGCGGAGAGCGATATCAACCTTCGCGGAGGCGGGACCGCTGGCGGGGTAGAGCGATGAGAGGGTCAGTATAAGTTGCTGGCCGGGGTTGGCGATGGCGTCGTCGACCTTGGCCTGCAGACCGGCGGCGAGTTCGATTTCCGGCGTCCAAGGGAAGCCTTGCATGACCGCGATGCCGTGATGGTAATGGCGCATGGCGTCGCCGAATTTTCCCGCTCGGCCAGCGGTTTGGGCTTGCTCGCCGAGACTGGCGGCTTGCTCCTTTTTGGCGTCGGGAAGGGGAAGGGTGGCGCGCATGGTGTTGTAGCTAACCATGGTGCGGAGAACAAGTTCAGCGTCCTGGGCCGATACGACCGCGGCGAGAAAAAAGACATAACGGCGCATAGGATGAGTATGAATCAAAACCCGATGCGGAGCCCGAAGCGGAAGAAACGCTGGTCGATACCTTCGCGCCCGGTATTCTGCATGGCGCTGACGACGCCGAAGCCGCTGGCGGAGATGTCGGCATTTGGATTGGCGAAATGGGGCGTATTCGAGAGGTTGAACGCTTCACCGCGGAACTGCACGGAGATTCGTTCATTGACCTGAAATTTGCGGAACAAGCCGAGATCGAAATTGATGAGACCGGGGCCGCGCAGGGAACCGGATCCGCAGGTGCCGAAGCGCGGTGTGCGCGGGTCGACGCGATTGGGGTCCGCCAGATTGGCGGGATTCCACCAGAGATTAGGGGATCCCAGCTTTTCAATGGGGCCGAGGCAATCGGCAAAATTACCGCTGCCGGGCGCGTTCAAGACCGTGGCCGGCGCGGTGGGAGTAACGGGGAAGCCGGTGTGGAGGGCGGCCACGGTATTCACTTGCCACCCGCCGAGAAGGGCGGAAGCGCCGCGCGATGTGGCCCATCGCTTGCCTTGGCCAAAGGGGAGTTCCATGACGGCGGTGGCGGAGAAATTGTGCCGGAGATCCGTCGGCGTGGGACCATAGTTTTTGCGCCAGTATTCGGGGATGGCGACACGCGGCGAAGCGGAAGAATTCTCAGTGGTGTAGCCGCGCGTATGGGACCAGGTATGGGACAAGGCGAGAGAATAGCCCCTCATGCGGTGCTGCACGCGAGTCTGGAGCGAGTCGTATTTCGGAACACCGACGTGGCCGACGATTTGGGTGGTGGAGACGCGATTGAAGGGCGCACGGAGCAGGCGGCCATTGACGCCTTCGTTGATGGGAGCGTAGTTGGCATCGAGGTAGGAGACTTGGCGAATGGAGCGAGTGGCCACATAGCCGGTGGAGGCGACCCACTGGCCGATTTGCCGCTCGAGGGTCAAGTTCCAGGATTGAATATAGCCACGGCGGAAATTGTCATCGGCGGAAAGTAGCGATGCGGTGAGAGGCATGGGAAGGCGCTCCCCGGCGGGCGCGGCGGGAATGGCGGGAAGGCCCTGATCGAGCGTGGTGGACCAGGCGCGGACGTCGGGGAAAGCCAGATCCTGAGCGAACTGCGTGGGGTAGTTGCCGCGCAGTTCGCGAGCCAGATTGAAGGGGTCGTACGTAAGGCCGTAGCCGGTGCGGAGAACGAGTTTATCGGTGAGGCGCCAGGCGATGCCGAGACGGGGCGCGAACATTTTCTTGCTCGCATTGTTGCCGCAATTGCGGGGAACTGAACCCACGCCGCAGACGAGCATGGTGTTGTTGGAGAAATCGTAACGTTCCAAACCGCGATCGGGGCGAACGGGGAAGGGGAAATATTCCCAACGCGTGCCATACGAAACGGTGAGGCGCGGGGAGACCTGCCAACGATCGCGAATGTATAGGCTGAAGAGATTCGTGCGGGTTTCAAAGCGGGGAATGCCGAGGACGTTGCGTCCGGCTTCGCGGGCGAAGCCAAGTAAAAAGGTACCGATACTGTTGAAATCGTTGGCGGCCGCTCCATTGCGCAGAGTGGTGGTGGCGTTGCGGAACATGAAGCCTCCGGCGGGTCCGCCGAAGCCGCCCGGCGCGTTGGCAAGTTCCTGATTCAGGGCAAAACGAAGGACGTCGCCGCCGAAGCGGACGGAGTGATTGCCCTTGGTCCAATTGCCGTTGGCGGCATATTGGAATTGATGATCGGTGAAGAAAACCGGCGAGACCTGGGCATAGCCGAGCTGGTCGAAGCCATCGATTAGCAGGCGGGACATACCGCCGGAAAACGACGTTGTGCCGTTGGTGCCGGGGATGCCGAGAAGATCGCGAGAGACATTTTGATCGAGGCCATCGGGACCGGCGTTGATGTCCTGCAGGGTGTAGCCGATGTAACCGTCGAAGACGAGCGACGGACTGGCGACATAGGTAGTGGACGCGGTGGCGGACCACGTGGGGCCGTTGCCGAAACCGGGACGGTCATTAGTGGGATGTACGCGTGGCCCGGCGAGGATGCCGAAAGCGGCGGGATTGTTCTGGTCGAACCAGAGATAGCTAAGGCGGTGGAAGGCGGTCCATTTATCGGTGATGTTGTAGTTGACTTTGCTATCGACCTGATCGCGTTTGCCGAAGTATTGAACGCCAGCGAGATAGTTGCGATTGATGTTGAAAGCGCCGGTGCCCGCGAAGTTAGGGAGAGGCCAATCGGGGAGCGCGAGAATCTTGCGGACGGGCGCGGAGAAACGCGAGGCGGGGATCTGATTGCCGGGGAACGGGGTGCGGTCGGCGGCGTAGACATTAGGATTCGCGGCGTTGAAAGCGGCGCCAGTGATGGGGTCATAAATAGGCGAAGGGGAGCCGGAGAGATCGCCGCGACGCATGGCGGCGGTGGGAACGTCTACGAAGGCTTGGGCGTTGGAGTTTTCCCCGGTACGTTCGTAACTGGTGAAGAAGAAAATGCGATTCTTGACAACGGGACCGCCGACGGTGCCGCCAATTTGGTTGGAGATGAATTTGGGCTTGGGTTGAGCGCGGTCGCTGAAGTAGGGGTAGGCGGCGAGGCGTTGATTGTTGTGGTACCAGAAGGCGGAGCCGTGAACCTGGTTCGAGCCGGACTTTATTTGCAGATTGACGGCGGCGCCACCGGCGAGGCCTTGTTCGGCGTCGAAGGAGTTGGTGACGACGTTGACAGCCTCCAGCGATTCGAGGGTGGGATTGATGGCGACGACGTGGGGGAGATTGGGATTGTAGCTGGAGGCGCCATCAATGCGGATGTTATTGGATTGATCGCTGGTGCCATTGACGGAAAAGCGCAGGCCGCGGGACGGGTTGGCCGGGAAGGAGTGAGCGTTCTGAGGAGGGGAGAAGCCGGGGAGAGTGCCAAGGAGCGACTGGTAGTTGCGGCCGAGCGGAATGGGCGCGCTTTCGAGGGTGGCTTTGTCGACTTCGCGGCGAACTTCGGCGCCTTCCGTTTGAAGGGTTAGCGCGCTGGCTTCGACGGTAATCTGATCGGATACGGCCCCGAGTTCCAAGGCGACATCGACGCGGGCGGTGCTGTTGGCGGCGACGATAACGCCGCGGCGCAGATAGGGGCGGAAACCGTTGGATTTAATGCCGACCGTATAGGTGCCCGGCGTTAGAGTGGCGAACTGGAAGACTCCCGTGTCGGAAGCGGAGACAGTGCGAATGGCCCCGGTCTGTTCGTTGGTAATGGTAATTTCGGCGAGGGAGACAGCTGCGTCCGATTTGTCGGTGACGTTGCCGAGGAGGCCGCCGTAGAGGATTTGGGCGGAGGCGGGCATTACTGAGCAAGCGATGGCGAGGAGGAGGAGAAGGATTAGTTGCCGCATTTGGACGTGCCACCGATTTTATCAGGAAGGCCGGTTCAGCAAATCATCCTAAGAACCTCGTTAGCTTCGAGCGGATCGTTCCGATGCTCTTGGTCTCGCATTCCCAAACGACCATGACTCGCCAACCCAGCCGTTTGAGGGTGCGTAGATGGGCACGGTCCCGCGCGTAATTCCGCTCCAGTTTCTCAACCCAATATTCCTGATTCGAGCTTGGCATTCGAGACTCACGACATCCGGGATGCCCGTGCCAGAAGCAACCATGGACCATTACAATACATCCGCGCTTGGGAAAGACAAGATCCGGCTTCCCGGGAAGGTCCTTCAGATGCAACCGGTAACGGTAGCCGAGACCGTGCAACAGCCTACGGACCGCCATTTCCGGAGAGGTGTCTCTGCTACGGATTCGGCGCATATTCTCGGATCGGCGTTCGGGAGACAGGTGGTCTGTCATCGGTGGCACATATATGTCGATTTGGCAGGAACGCCTCAATATTGTTATATACGCGCCTTCAGTCGGCCTGAAGAGGATGAATTCGTTGTTTGTTCGTAACAAAAATCCGAGTTCCTTGGGTACCGCCCGCTCATTCTTCCCAAGACATGGCGATACCTCGTTGGGGCAAAAATCGATTAAAGGAATGCTACGAGACGGTTGTCGACTTTGAAAATTTCTTAGAAAGCCACGCAAAAACAGCACGCTGCTCATCTTGCCCAGCCCGCCGGATTTGAGATAGCAGCCAGATAGCCGTTGGCTTCTCGCTAGTGATATTCTTCGCTCCTTGGTTGCACGTCGAGCAAAGCGCCCGGAGGTTTGAGAGTTCATCCTTCCCACCCAGGCTCTTGTCCTTGATGTGACCGAGGTGGAGTCGAACCTTTCGACCAGTCGCCGGGTCCACATCCCCCGGCGTGAGGCCGCACATTTGGCAGGTGAAGCCGTTACGGTCGAGAACTTCAGCGCGGAGTTTGGTCGAAATACCGCGCACAAACGCCAAAGAGGATTTCTCCGGCGGCTTATCCTTCAACAGATATTGGCCTGGCGATAGTTCCATACTGTCGTTGTGCGTGAGAATCGGCCAACCATCTTGCTCTCGCAGTTCACGTACCCGCCGTGCCCATTCGCTAACGTCCGTGCCGGCAACATCCCGAAGTTGAATCGATGTGACCACACTGCCGAGGTTTGCGAGAAAGAATTGCCGAATCCGCGCCTTAGCGCCCGGTTTTCGCATGGCCCCGCGGTAGCTCCGGGATGCGCTTTGGAGTAAGCAATTGCGACATCAACTGCTCCCCAATGAATTGCGTATAGATGGGCGGGATCGCTTCGTTTAGCTCATTCTTGTTCATCCAGTCTATTCCCATGGCATCGCGGGCAGCAGCAACGCTACAGTTTCCGCCGCCATTAACCGACACAAAATCGCGCATATCGTCGGTCTTACCGTAATGCGCCTTACGCTTATCCATGGTATGACATTTTGGGTGCCTTCCATGCGGCGGCGTGAGTACTGGAAAGCTAGTTTCAAACAGTCTGTGGCGCAGGACACGCAAACCCTTAAACATAGTTCCGCAAAGGATTGCGGGATTCAGCAGCGGAGCGCCGTCAACATTCTCGATTATATAGGGAAGACCAGATCGAATCAGCATGTCCCTGACAGGTTCAATCAGCCGAGGCCATTCGTGGGCATTTCCGTTACGTTTGGCCAGATCCGAATAGGACTGGCACGGTGGCGATGCATGTATCGCGTCGAACGTCGCTACAAACCTCGGATCGAGTCTCATGGCGTCGGCTTGGATGAACGTGAGGGGGTAGTGCCGCTGGGGTGCGATGTCAACACCTACGACATCGAAGCCAACTCGGCTGTACCCGACGCCTGCACCCCCGGCACAACAGAAAAGATCGAGAAGTCGGAGTTTTCTTGAGGTTAGGCTTTTCACGCTATTCTGTTGGACTCCTTTTCATCTGCCTTGAGGGATGCGGATCAGCCGCCAGTCAGCGGTAGACCTGAACCGACTGACTTAATCTCCAACTAATTGGCGGTAATCTGAAAACACCGTCGAAGCCCGCTTGCTCATAGCCCAATGCCTGACCGCCCGCGCCGGCGCAGAGCTCTAGTGTGGAGAGTCCATTCATTTGTAACACTGAACTTCTCCATTCTAGCGAAATGCAATTGGCTAGCACCCACGGATCTTCGGTCATTCCGGAAAATGAGAGTTGGGTCGAAGGACGGCTTGAGCGCACGTTCACCTTTTCTTGTTGATCATATCGGCTCGATTTCGAGCCTTGAGACAAGATCTTAGTAAGCGCAGTTCACTCCGGCAACGTCAAGCAGGCCGCGGATTTCGCCGTCGCGAACGCCGTCGGGGATGATGGAGATTGTGGAGGTGAAGCTTATACCGCCTGGTTGGCCGAAGTTCGGAGTGTTCAGAAGGTTGAAAAACTCCGAGCGGAACTGGATGCGGCCCAGTTCGCCGAGGAACGGTAGCTTCCAGTTCTTGAAGATGGAGGAATCCATGACATTGCCGCCCGGGCTCCCCATGGCGTCCATAGCCGCGTTGCGATAGTGGCACAAATCCGGCCGGCCGTTGATGTTGCATTTGGTGTGGCGGAAGGCCGTGGTGGTGTACCAGCGCTGGCGGGTGGCCGCGTCGCCGAGGCGTCCGTCTTCGGCAGCGGGAGGTAGCGGTTGACGAAGTCTTGCGTGGCCTTGTTGATGCGGCTGGCGGGGATGATGTTGGTGATGCGGCCGGAGGAGTCGCGGAAGGGGTCGCCGGTAAGGGGATCGAAGATGATGGTTGGCTGGCGGATCGGGACGCCGCTCGCATTGAGCGGCGGCGTCAGCAGGGACGAAAAGTCGCCGGTGCGGAACGCCGCCGGGAACCAGAATGCCTCCTGCACCACTTCGCGGGTCTCGCGGCGGACTTCGTAGTTAAAGCTCCAGAAACTGCGATCCTTCCCGTTATAGATCTTCGGGAAAAGGATCGGACCGCCGACAAAGACGCCGAACTGGTTGCGGCACAGGACGGGCTTGCCCGATTCGCGGCCGCCGGCGGGTTGTTGAAAATTCAGGAAGTAGTCTTTGGCGGCGAACTTGTCATTCCGAAGGAATTCGTAGAATGTGCCGTGGAGTTGATTGGTGCCTGATTTGACGACCATTTGCATGATGGCGCCGCTGTTCTGGCCGTATTCGGCGGAGTAGGAAGAGGTTTGTACCTTGAACTCTTCGAGCGCGTCAATGGAGGGGGAGAAGGGTGCCGTGTTGACGCGAGGTTCGGTGGCGATGACGCCATTGAGGGTGACCTGCTGATTCACTTCCCGCTGTCCGTTGGCGCTGATGGCGCCGCCGTTGCCTGGAATTGGAAAGCCGCCGGAGCCGTCGAGTCCCATGCGGATGCCGAATTGGACGCCGGGAATTAAGACGGCGAGCGTGACAACATTGCGCCCGTTGAGAGGGAGTTCGACAACGCGTTTGTTATCGATGTTGCCGCCGGCGGCGGCGTCTTCCGTTTTCAGCACGACACCGGAGGCGGAGACTTGGACGACCTCGGTGGCTTGGCCGACCTGCATTTGGAAATCGATGCGGGCTTTTTGTTGAAGCTGGACGGTGACGCCTCGCTGCTCTTCGGTTTTGAAGCCTTTGGCGGCGGCGGTTACGGTGTAGTCGCCGACGTCGATGAGCGGGAAGGAGTAGTTGCCTTCGTTGTTGCTGACGGTGGTGCGGGTGGCGCCGGTGCCGGCTCTACGGAAGGGTGATGCTGGCGCCGGGAACGGAGGCGCCGGAGGGGTCAACGACAGTGCCCAGGATTTCGGTGGACGTCGTCTGCGGGAAGGCGGCGTTGTTAATCAGCAGCAGGAACAGCGAAACGATTTTGAGTTTCAAAGTGCACCTCGCGAAGCGATCCGAATTTGGTTACTTAGTATACGCCGATTGGCGTACACTTGCGGGTTTGCGTCGCAGCACGAGCCGCATACGGTAACGACTGATATGCTGAGAATATGGACTTCAATGAAACCAAAGCTACTCAAGCTGCGGCCTATTTGATAAAGTGTCGCGGACAAGGCTACATGAGCTACATGAAACTCATCAAGCTCCTCTATTTTGCCGATCGCAAAGCACTTCTGCGCTGGGGAAGTCCGATCACAGCCGACACTTTTTACTCGATGGATCGCGGCCCCGTGCTGAGTCGTGTCCATGATCTCGTCACCGAGGGCGCATCCCCGCAGGAACCGCATTTCTGGGAACAGCATCTTCAACCATATGGGGATCATGAAGTGAGAATGGTTGCAGACCCCTCTAACGGCGAACTCTCCGAAGCGGAGGAAGAACTGCTCGTCGAAGTTTTTGAACGGTTCGGTAAACTGGGTCGCTGGGCAATTGTTGACGAATCGCATAAGTTACCCGAGTGGGAAGACCCTCAAGGTGGCCGTATCCCGATTCGTTATGCCGACATTCTTCGCTTTGGCAAGAAAACGCCTCAGCAGATCGAGGCGATTCTGGGCGACCTATGCGCAAGTGAATACGTTCACAAAGCCCTGGCTGGCGGATAATTGTCATTGCAGCCAGGAGATACTTCTTCATCCCGACACCCGGCAATCCCATCCGTCATCTGTGGATTGTCCTTACCGAGCAAGATGGGGATGGCCGCGCTTATTGCGTCAACGTAACAAGCATGGGCGGCCACATTGCCGATACCACTCTTATCCTCGAAATCGGCGACCATCCGTTCATCGAGAAACAATCGGTGTCCTCTACAACAAGGCTGAGAATCTCGACATCCGAAAAATTGAGGCGGAATTAAACAAGACAACTTCGCGCTTCAACTGGAAGCAGTTTGATCGTTGCACCGACGACCTGCTCAAACGGGTCCGACACGGGTTGCTGGCGTCCAAATACACGAAACGCGCCATCAAGGATCACTGCCGGCCGCTTTGGAGTCTCTGACACGCCGTTGGCCGCCTACCGAAAATCATGCGACTTCACCGCCACCTGCGCATTGCGCATCGGCCCCACCTTGCGGGCGCGAATCGAGATAGCTCCACCCTGATTTTGAAGAACGCCGCCCACCAGTAAATACGACTGCTGCAACACCGTCGTCCGCACCTGGGCGAATAACTTCGGCGGCACGATAATGTTTGAGATTCCGGTCTCATCCTCCAGGCTCAGGAAGACGAAGCCCTTCGCCGTGGATGGCTGCTGGCGGCAGATAACAAGCCCGGCGACATGCACGAACCGCTCATTCGAAACACGCCACAAATCGCCCGCGCGCAGCACGCCTTGCTCGTCCAGACGCTCGCGCGCATAGTGCATCGGGTGCGCGCCGATGGATAGGCCGCTGTTGCGGAAATCGGCGTGGAGACGGTCAATATCTTCCATGGGCGCGAGGGGCGATGGCGCGTCGCCGCCCGCGTCGAATAAGGGTCCGGAGGGACGGGCGGCCAGGCTGGACTGCCACACCGCGTCGCGCCGGTGACGCTGTTCGGACCCGCCTATTTTGTTGAATGCGCCTAACTCCGCCAGCCGGTACATCTCTTCTTTCGACACCGCCGGCACGCGTCGTTTGAGTTCGTCAATACTCATGAACGGACGCTCGTTCACCAGCGCTTCGGCCACTGCTTTGCGCAGGCCTTTGACGTAGTTCAGGCCCAGTCGCAGGCACAATGCACCGTCGCGCTCTTCGATTGTACAGAGCCACTCCGACACGGTCATATCCACTGGCAGGACGCGCAAGCCGTGGCGCTGCGCGTCCTTCACTAAAGTCAAGGGGCTATAGAATCCCATCGGCTGGTTGTTCAAAATCGCTACCGTGAACGCGGCCAGATAGCGCTCCTTCAAATACGCGCTGGCGTAGCTCAACAGCGCGAAACTGGCGGCGTGGGATTCGGGGAAACCGTATAGCGCGAACGCGGTGATGGACTGGACAATCGCATCCTGCGCCTTGCCGGTGATGCCGTTGACATTCATGCCCTTGCGCAACCGCTCCTCCACGTCGGCCATGCGCTTTTGCGAACGTTTGAAGCCCATGGCGCGGCGCAGATCTTCCGCTTCGCCGCCGGTGAAATTGGCGGCGATCATCGCCATGCGCAGCAACTGCTCCTGAAACAGCGGCACGCCCATGGTGCGCTTCAACACCTGATCGAGCGACGGATGCAGGCTTTCCGGCGCCTCCATTCCCTGGCGCCGCCGCAAGTACGGGTGCAGCATATTGCCGACAATCGGCCCCGGCCGGATGATGGCCACCTGCACCACAATGTCGTAGAAAGTTTCCGGATGCATGCGCGGCAGGCATGACATCTGCGCGCGGCTTTCCACCTGAAACATGCCGATGGTGTCGGCGCGTTGCAGCGCGTCGTAGACCACTGGATCGTCCTTGGGAATCAGCGCAAGATCGACATCTTCCTTGTAGTGAACGCGAATCAGATCCAGCGAATCCTTCAGCACCGCCATCATGCCCAGGCCCAGCAGATCGACCTTGATGATGCCCATGTCGGCGCAGTCTTCCTTGTCCCACTGCACGATGACGCGGCCGGGCATCGCCGCCGGTTGCAGCGGCACAATGCAATCGAGCTGCCCTTCGCAAATCACCATTCCGCCGGAGTGCTGGCCCAGATGGCGCGGCAGATCGAGAATGGCCTGGACCATGGTGTGCAGATGGCGCGCGCGCGGCTGATCCATGGAGAGCCCCGCCTTCTCCATGCGCGCCGCCGCGCCGCCGGGTTCATTGTTGCGATCGCACTCATACGCGCCGCGGCCGATGAGCGTTGACAACTTGCCCAACAGCGCTTCCGGGAAGCCAAGCGCCTTGCCGGCATCGCGGACGGCGGAGCGGGCGCGATAGGAAATCACGTTCGCCGTCATGGCCGCGCCCAGTTGGCCGTAGCGTTGATACACATATTGAATGGCCTGCTCGCGCTGGTCGCCGCTGGCTAAATCGAGATCGATATCGGGCCATTCGCCGCGCTCTTCGGAGAGGAAGCGTTCGAACAACAGGTCCATACCCACGGGGTCCACGGCGGTGATGCCGAGCGAATAGCAGACGGCGCTGTTGGCCGCCGAGCCGCGTCCCTGCACCATGATTCCTTCGCGGCGGCAGAACTCGACGATGTCCCAAACGATGAGGAAATAGCCTGCCAATTGGAGCTTTCCGATCAACTTAAGTTCGCGTTCAAGCTGGCGCCGGGCGCGGTCATACAGGGGTTGATAGCGGCGTGCCGCGCCCTCAAACGTGCGTTTCCACAGGAAGCTGTCCATGGTTTCATCGGGCGGCACGGGGTAGCGCGGGAATTGATAGCCGAGGTCTTCGAGCGTGAATTCCAGGCGCTCGCCGATCGCGCGAGCCGCGTCAAGGGTGTGCGGAATATCGGCGAACATCGCGGTCATTTGGCGTGCGGGTTTGAAGAAGCGTTCGGAGTTGCGGGCGAGCAGGCGGCCGGCTTCGTCGATGGTTGTATGGTGGCGAACGCAGGTCAACACATCCATCAGCGAGCGCTCCTCGCGCGTGGCGTGGCTGACGCCATTGGCCGCAATAACGGGCAGGCCCATTTGCAGAAACGTCTGGTTGCGGGCTTCTTCTTCACGCAGGAAATGACGTTGGATATCGATGGCGACGCGGCCATCGTTGAAGACGCCGCGCAGCTTATCGACCATGGCGGGCGCGGCGCCTTGTTCCAGCGCCCAGGCCAGTGGATCGGAGGCGAGGCAGACCAGGCCCGCGGCGTATTCTTCAATGTCGGCGAAAGTGGCGGCGCGTTTTTGCAGCTTCACGCGAGTGATGAGGCGGCAGAGGTTTTGGTAGCCCTCGCGGGTGGCGGCAATGAGCGGATAACGGAAGCCTTCCTCGGCCGTGACTTCGGCGCCGATCCAGGCGCGGACGCCGCGTTTTTTGGCCTCTTTGTGAAACCGCACGGCCCCGGATATGGCATCGCGATCCAATAAAGCCACAGCCGGGATTTCCAATTTCGCGGCCTGCTCAATGAGCGTTTCGGGCAAGCTGGCGCCTTCGAGAAAACTGAATGCGGAGCGGGCGCGAAGTTCGGGGAGCAGCATTAGTCGTAGACCCCCTCCACGAACCATTCGTTCGTGCGGTGTTCGCGGTAGAGGCGGTACAACGCGCCATCGTCCAACCCCACGTCCCATTCGTCGCGAGCCCATTCCGTTTCCGCCCACCATTCGCCGGTCGTGCGCCAGGGGCCGGCCACGGCAACCACACTGCCCTTCATGCCACGCGCCTCCAAGCGCGCCGGACGGTGTTGCGGCGTGATCGACACGCGCGCGGCGAGCGGCGGGCGGAAGCAGCGGAAGGAGAGGCGCACGGCGGCATTGGCGTTAGTGACCACACGGCCGGTTTCGAAGAGTACGTCCTGGCGCAGCCGCCACGCGTCCGGGCGGTGCGTGTTCAACAACTCCGGCGAGCCCACGCTGTCAGCGCCGGTCAACGCGCGCAGCCGTGCCAGCAGCGTCTGCAACTGCGCGGGTTCGGGCGCCGATGGCGTGAAGAGCCCATGCTGGGTGGTGCGCGGCGGCGTGGGCTGGAGTTCCACGGCCACGGTGGCGATAGCGCATTTGGGTTTGTGGATTTCCAGATCGATCTGCACCTGTTTCAGGATGACCATCGGCTCCTGCACCGGCACGGGGAAGGCGATGCGAATCTCATGGAGCGGTGTCAACACACCCAGAAAGTGGCTGACGGCGAGGCCATGCGACGCCAGCCGTTTCACGATGTCATGAACCATGCCGGAGATGATGAACAGTAGCGGCTCGCTGCTCGAGAGCGGCTCATCCAGATGCACCTGCGCGGTGTAATCCTCCGGGGGGCGGGCGATGCGGAGCGGGCGCGTGCCGCGGCCTTCGATCAGAGCCTGCAGCCGGCCGCCCTCGTCGCCCAATCGTTCGATCACGCCCAACGGCGGCAGGGCCGCGAAATCGGCCAGCGTCTCCGCGCCCCAGCGCTGTAATGTGTCGAGTATGTCGAAGGTTGTGGGCAATACTTCCAGCGGCAGGGGGCCAAGGATCTCCACTTCCCGGCCGGGGTCAATGATGGTGATGCCTTCGATGTTGTGCGCGGCCAGCATGGCCGTATCGGGATGGCCGGCGATGGCGAGCCAGATTTCGACGCCCAATTCGCCCGCGCGCCGCAGGATGGCTTCGGCGATATCGGTGTGCGTGCCGATGAGCCGTTCCAGCCCATAGGCCGGAATCAATACAGTCCGTTCGTCGCAGCGCTCCAGATGCGGCGAGAAGGTATCGGCCAGGGTGAGCAGGTCATCGACGGCGCCGCGTTGCAATTGCAGGCAGACAAACATACATACCTCTAAATAGCCCGCGCCCGCAGCGTGGCAGATCCAGCGGATTGCACCGGCTTACGCAATTGCACGCGCAAATCCACGCCATTCAGAAGCGTGCCCGGCCAATGCGCCTGCGATCCGCTAAGTTCCAACTGCACCGCCGCGGCCTGGCGCAGCATGGGAGTTGTCGACGCCACGAGCAGCACCCCCGTCGTGTTCTCAACGGAGAGGCGCAGCCGGTGCCACCACGATGGCGGCACGCGCTGGAGTTCGATCAATGGCAAATCGCACAGGTCCAACACCACCAGACGGAAACCGCCGCCGTGCAGAATCAGATCCGCCGCCTTCAACGTGTCCTGCACATCGTGGCGGCACCGCACCCACAGGAGCCGCTCCAACCGCACGCCCGCCGCCGCCGCCGACGATGGGTCAAACGCATCACTGCCATCAATGATGGCGCAGAGTTCACCCGCCGCCGTGGCCGCCGCTAAACCGGCTTGGAAGATAGTGGTCCGACCGGAGGATCGCACACCGCTGATTTCCGTGATCGCGCCCTCTGGAAACCCCGGCAGCAGACCTCGCAAATCCTTCGGCGTGAACGGACACACTGCGGAAGCCGCCGGCTTCCGCAATGCGAGATCAATGAGTTTACGGACTGGCAACGACATTGCTTATTCGCCTTTTCTTCGCCATGGGAATTTCTATTGTGGCGAGAAGCGCGAGCGGTGTCAAGGCGTGTTTTGCCAAGCCGAAAGGCTATGTCGGCATAAACGTAACATTGATGGCCCCGAGCGTTTTCAGCAGAGTCCGGATGGTCAGTTCGGCATTCCGGCGGGCGTCTCTCAGGATGCCCATCTCCTCGGCCTGAACGCGAATGGACTCAATGGCCGCAAGCCGTGCCTTCCGTTCGAAGTCCGGGTTGAATGGAACCCAAGGCGTCCACCATGTAATCCTGCGATCCCAAACATGGGTGTGTTTGTCGTCGAGATAGACGTGCAGAATATGCGCCTGCGGGAGTCTGAGGAAGACGTTCTTCTCCTCGACGCGAAAGTCGCGCTCCTCCAACTCCTTCAAGTCGACGCCGCCCAGAACCGTACCCTGTACAACCAACAAAATCGATTCGGAGCCGAAAGGAAGCTTGTCTTCCCTCAACCCAACAACTTTCTGGACGGAATACTTGACGCTCACCAACTCGTTGAGTTGCTGCACCTGCAGGAGAAGGCCGGGAGTATCTCGAAATTGACGGCTCGGGAAATGGACAATAACGATGTACACTCCAACGGCAACGGTCACGGCGATTGCAGCAATGAATGTTCTCTTGAGCATTGGTTCCGCTATTTCTACAATACGCATCTTTGGAGACACGCAAGCCGCGGGCTATGGCCGCCGATGCCGAAAATACCGATCCAAACATTCCGGGATACTTCAACGCTAGTTTCAACGACCCATTCCCGCCCACCATCGACATCCCCTCAATCGCCCGCCCAAACGGCGCCGCCCGCGTCCGAAAATGCGCGTTTCGACATACGGAATCAATTCCTCGACAATGGAGCCGGAAATCGTCTGCGCGTCCAGGCTCGTAAGAATCGCCGTGAGCGGCAATAATAATGGCTCCTTGTAACTCCCAGCCGCAAAACAAATCTGGGCCAATTGCATAACACGATATACTTTGCAGCGGATGAGTCTTCGCCCTCTATACCCACTCCTATGCGCCGCGGCGCTCGCTGCGCAACACAGCGACACCGCGCTCAAGAATCCGTTTCAGTCTCCAGACGATCGCGCCCGGGGCGGCGCTTTCTATCGTTCGCAATGCGCCAGTTGCCATGGCATAGATGGCAAGGGCGGCGCTGGCGGCCCGAACCTCTCCACGGGCCGGTTCCGCCATGCCTCCAACGACGAAGGGCTGTTCCGCGTCATCACCAAAGGCGTCGCCGGTACAGCCATGCCCGGCTTCTCCATGAATGGCCGCGAGATCTGGCAAATCGTCTCGTTCCTGCGCGGTCTGACAGTCAGCGGCTCGGCCGGGATCAGCGGTGACGCGCGCGCCGGCCAGCAGCACTTTGAAACCAACCGTTGCATGAACTGCCATTGGCTCAACGGCGCCGGAGCGCCGCGCGGGCTTGACTTATCCGCCATCGGCGTCCGGCTGACCGCAGGCGAGATTCGAACCGCCATTACCGACCCCAGCACCGAGGTCGCGCCCGAATACTGGATCTGGCAGGCCACGACGAAGGACGGGAAAGCGCTGAGCGGCCATCGATTCAACGAAGACACTTTTTCGCTCCAAATTCTCGACAACACCGGCCGTCTCCGTTCCGTGAACAAAGCAGATCTCCGCGAACAGTCGCTAGACCCCAGTTCCCCCATGCCCTCCTTTCGCGCCAAGCTGAACGACCGGCAACTCAACGATCTCGTCGCTTTCCTCGCCACCCTGCAAGGAGCCGCGAAATGAAATCCGCTATTTTCCTTCTCGCCTTCACCGTCTTCGCGCAGGACGCCAACTGGACCACCTATCACGGTAGCTACTCAAGCACCCACCACAGCGGGCTGACGCAAATCACGCCGGTGAACGCGAAGAATCTCGAGTTGAAATGGACATTTCAGGCCCAGTCGCTCGAAAAGTTTGAAGTCACGCCGCTAGTCGTCGACGGCGTGATGTACATTACTGAGGCCCCCAATACGGTCGTCGCCATCGACGCCGCGACGGGCCGTGAGTTCTGGATCTACGAACACAAGAACCCCGAAGTCACCTATCCGTGCTGCGGCAAAATCAACCGCGGCCTTGCCATTCGCGAGAACACGCTCTATATGGGCACGCTCGATGGCAAGCTGGTCGCCATCGACGCCATTACCGGGCAACTCCGCTGGGAGAAGGTTGTCGTCGATTACAAAGAGGGCTACGCGCTATCGCACGCGCCGTTGATCATCAAGGACACAGTCCTGATGGGAACGGCGGGCGGCGAACTCGGGATCCGGGGTTTCCTGGCGGCGTTCGACGCCAAGACCGGCAAGGAGATCTGGCGTTTCAAAACTATCCCCGAACCCGGCGAGCCCGGCCACGAAACATGGAAAAACGATGCCTGGAAACATGGCGGCGGACCCATCTGGCTTACCGGTTCGTACGATCCCGCGCTGAATCTCACCTACTGGGGTGTTGGCAACCCGGGACCGGATTGGAACGCCCGAGTGAGGCCCGGCGACAACCTGTATACAAGCTCCGTGATCGCCCTCGACGCCGACACCGGAAAGTTGAAATGGCACTTCCAGTTCACGCCGCACGACCAGTGGGATTGGGACTCGGTGCAGACCCCGGTACTCGTCGATCGTGAATGGCGGGGCAGACAGCGCAAGCTGCTCCTATGGGCAAATCGCAATGGCTTTTTCTATCTCTTAGACCGCGCGACGGGCGAGTTTCTGCAGGGGACGCCGTTCACAAAATTGGACTGGGCCTCGGGCCTCGACGACAAAGGCCGCCCAATGTTGAATCCCGGCAAGAGTCCAAGCCCGCAGGGTACCGAGATCTATCCCGGAGTGCAGGGCGGAACAAACTGGTTCGCGCCTTCCTACAGCCCGAAAACGGACCTGTTTTATTTGAACGTCTGGGACGACTATTCCAGCCTCTACTTCGCCTGGGATCAGGAGTACGAGCGGGGCAAGTGGTACGCCGGAGGCGGCATTAAAGCGGCGGTGCAATCGGTGCGCCGGGACCGGTTGGCGCGGCGCGATCCGAAGTCGGGCTATGGCGCCGTTCGCGCTTTGAACCCTTCTACGGGCGCCAAGGTTTGGGAGTACAAGATGACCGATGTGAGCGAGGGCGGCATCGTCACCACGGCAAGCAACGTGCTATTCTCCGGCAACCGCGAAGGCCACTTCTTCGCGCTCGACGCCACCAGCGGCAAGCTGCTTTGGAACATCTACCTGGGCGGCCAAACGGCTGCTTCGCCGATGACGTACCTGGTCAACGGGAAGCAGCGCGTAACAATCGCCGTTGGCCACACGCTGTATACGTTTGGGCTGCGGGAGTAGCTGGAGCATTTTCGTCCGGAGTCGTGCTGCCGTCATCTCTAGTTGGTCGGCGGCGGAGTATAATGGCGACATGAACCTGACGATCGAGTTGGATCGCGAGGACGATGGACGGTGGATAGCGGAAGCCGCCGAACTTCCCGGAGTGATGTGTTACGGCGAGACCCGCGACGAGGCAATCAGCAACACCGGGCGGCTTGCGATCGAAGTGATCGCCGACCGCATTCTACACGGTGAACTTCCCTCCTCTTCCCTCGCTGTTTCTTTTGCGATTCCCGATGAGCAACTGGCCAGCCACTAAGGCGAGGCGCGTTTTGGCCGCTCTTGATATATTAGGGTGACGCGTCGAACGTCAGCACGGATCGCACCGGTTCCTTGTTCGGCCGGGCTGGCCCGCCTACGAGTTTGCCTTTCACGATCAAGCCGAAATCGGCCCGCGGATGATGGCGCGAATCGCCAAACACACCGGGCTCCAGCGGGAAGACATCTGAGTCAAGATCCGGGGCTATCGGATGTGCCTGTCGAGCCTCCGGCCTCCGCTGCGCTCACAAGTAAAATCAGCTCTATTCATTCTTCTTGACAGGCGCGCGGAACGACCGTTCCACCATATCGTTGACATCGGTCGAAACCGCGTGATCGCGCCACAACCAGCGCATCATTTCCGGGATCATCGCGCCGCCCTGCTTTTGGCCGTGGCGGCCAATGCCCCAGGCGTAGTTGACGTCGTAGCCCTTGGCGGTCAACGCCTTCATTAGACGCACGTTTTGAAAGAACCAGTCGCGATCCCCGTTATATGCCCCGTCGGGGCGTTGCCCGCGGTTGTCGTTACGGCCATCGACCAAAAACACGCGAAGCGGCTTTTTCTCGGAACTGGCGACGAGGCCGGCATACTTGTGCCCGCCGCGCAGGTCGACGAAGCTGCCGACGATGCTGAGTACTTTGCGGAACTGATCCGGCCGAAACCAGGCGACGGTAAACGCGGCAATAGCGCCAGAACTGGCCCCGGCCAACCCGCGCTGTTCCGGGTCCTTCGAGATGTTGTATTCCTTGTTCAATACCGGCATTAACTCGTCGACAATCACGCGCGGATATTTGTCGTCGATGGTGTTGTACTCGGCCGGCCGGTTGGTGTTTCGATCGCCCCAATCGCGGGGTGTGGCCTCGGGCTGATCGGGCCGGCGGCCAGGACTGATGAAGACGGCGATCATCACCGGAATCTCGCGGCGATAGATTAGGTTGTCGAACACGTTCTGCACACGGGCATCGCCTTCCGGCGCCATCATGGCCGGGCCGTCCTGCCAGATCATCAGGCTGGCGGGAATGGCCGGGTCGTACTGCGCGGGGACGTAGACGGAGTACGTGTGCGATGTCCCCGGGAAGGCGTCGCTAGGCAGGTTGAAAGGGCCTTTGATGACGCCTTTCGGAACGCCTTCCTGCGCGAGTGAATCCGGTCCCAGCTTGTAATGGATGTCGGTGTTGACGGCAGGCGCGGGCACGGGCGGCTGCGCGAAGGCGACGCCGGCGGCAACGAAAAGAGTGGCGAATGGAATCGCTCTGATCACCGCGCCACGATATCACAGCAATGCACTACCGCGGCGCCTGGACTTGGACTACGGCGCCGCTGTCACCTCAAAATCGATCCACTGCGAAACCTGTTTCTTTCGATTGTTGTTGTTTGTGACCACAACTGCTGGCGATGGGACGTTTCCCCGTGTGGAGAGCAAGACGAAAAACCGGGTCTGCGGGTGCAGGCCCGTGAAGATTACTACGCAATTCGAAGATGAATACCGCTACAACAGGCGTTCGCCGGTAGCGGCATCAAAGAGCCACGAGGACTTTGGCGGGAGGGTGAGTTCCAGCGTTTTTCCGTTGCGGAATGCGAGGCGGCGCTGGCCGCCACCCTTCGTGTGGACGAGAACAACGCCGCCGCCGGCGTGGATGATTTCGCCGCCGTCGATATAGAGGTGCGCGCCGGCGGCCTGGAAAATCTTGCGCCAGTCCGTCATTTGGATCGGCGGGTCGGCGGCAAACCAGGTGTTGCCGTATTGGGTGAGTGTCCGCTGTGCCGGCGGAAGCGGGATGCCGGTGACTTCGCGCGAGAATTCGATGTTGAAGGTGAGCCCGTCGGTATAGGCGGGGAAGCCTTGAAAGACCACGTGGCGATTGGCGCCGCGGACCCGCTCACGGACGTACTTGCGCTGCGCGGCGGTCATAAGCCAGGTGTTAGCGAAAACGACAACCTTGAACCTGGCCAGGTCTACTTTTTCGAGATCGCGGAGATGGATGGTTTCAACGGCCGCGCCGCTGCGCCACGCTTCGCCCATGGTGCGATTGACGGCGAGAGGGTCCGTGATGGGGTCCGCCCCTTGGATGCTGCCCGTATAGTAAAAGACCTCGGTGTCGAAGACGAATAGGACATCGCCGGCGGGCTCATACTCGCGTTGGTGATAGCGTTCGAGGATGTCCTTCAACTTCTTGATATCGGCCATGAGACGAGTGTCGGCCCACCAGCCGGATTGATTGCCGGGGCCGAAGTCGTAATACCAAAGCCCGGCGCCGCGAGTGAAGCTTTCGAGCACGTTACGGCGGATAAGGGCATAGTCGGCATCGAGATCGGTGAGTTGATAGGCGGTGTCGACATTGTTCAGCCACTTCCACGATGGCGTCTGGTCCATCTCATCAAGGAAAAGTTTGCCGTTTAAACGGATGGTCTCGATAAGGGCGCGGGTGACGCCGCTGCCGCCGATATCGCGGTAGAGCGTGCCGTAAGCTTGGGGCGCGCTGAGGTAATCGACATGAGGGGACCGCAGGACTTTGTGGAGTTCGAGATGGCCGCCGGTGGCCTGGCGATCGAACATGGAGAAAAAGTAGCCGTAGAAGGTTCCGGTGAGGATGGGCGCGGGCCAGTTTTTCTTGACGACGGCGCAGAGATCGACGATGCGATCGGCGACAAGTTCCTGCTGGCAGCGGTAGTAGTCGATGACGGCTTCGCGCTTCTTTGGGTGGCGGAAGATGCCCTGGTCGAGTGCCTTGCGCTCTTCGGTGGATGGGACTTTTTCGACTGACCGGCCGAGCTTCCGGCGGTACTCGGCATAGCGGTCTTGCATCGGCTGGCTGAGGTCGGGTTCGTTGCGCATGAAGCCCCAGTAGTGCCATTCGCCATAGACCCCGCAGGCGACATGGAGACCGGCGAGGGCTTTCGCTTCCGGCACTCTTGCCAGGGCTTTCAGGAGTTCGGCGGTTTTGTCGCGGGCTGCTTGCATCCACTTTTCCGAGGCGAGGCTGGCCCTGGGCGAGCGGCGCAAATCGTCTTGAATGTAACGGACGGGGACGGTTCGTTCGGGCTTTTCAAAGTCGCCATTAGCGTAACGCGTGAGTTCACCGGGGTTCTGTTCCTTCCACCATTCGGGCATGTTTACGTGCCAGCGGAGCACGACGACGCCATCGGGACATACGTCGAGAATGCCGCGGATCTGGCGGCGGGCGAGGCCGGCGGAGAGCGGACCGGGCTTGGGCCAGCAGTCGGACAGGAAGAGGTCGAGTTGGAAGAGCTTGAAGCCGGCATCGACGAATTGGTTAATACTTTGGCGGGGGCCTTCTTCGAAGGAGAAGCGGCCGCCGGGGCAATCGGTGAGGGAGTAGAAACAGGCGTAGGCGGGCTGATCGCGAATGAAAAGCGTTGGCTTGCCGCGCCAGAGGCGGATTTGGGCGCTGGCGGATTTTGGAGCGGGCGCGGCAGCGGCGGCCACGGCGGTGTGCAGAAATGTACGGCGCTGCAAAGTAAGGTCCATGGGTAATAGGATATGAGAACATGCCGACTCCATCCCGCCGGGAATTCTTGAAGCTGACCGCCGCGCCTTTGTTGGCGCAGAGTGCCACGCGGCCGAACGTGATTGTCATCCTGACCGACGATCAGGGTTATGGCGATTTTTCGTGCCATGGAAATCCGGTATTGAAGACGCCGAACATGGATGCGATTCACAGTGAAAGCGTGCGGTTTGTCGATTTTCATTCGGCGCCGATGTGTACGCCTACGCGCGGCCAGTTGATGACTGGCGTGGATGCGTTGAAGAATCGGGCGACGTCGGTGACGGCGGGGCGCGCGGTGTTGCGGCGGGATCTGCCCACGATGGCCGACGTGTTCCGGCAGAACGGCTACCGGACCGGCATTTTCGGCAAGTGGCATTTGGGCGACAACTATCCATATCGACCCATGGATAGGGGCTTCGACGAGGCCCGGTATCATTTGGGATTTGGGATATCCTCGGCGCCGGAGTTCAGCAACGACTACTTCAACGGGCGGCACCGGCATAACGGCGTGGTGAAGAGGTTCGATGGGTATTGCGCCGATTTTTGGTTCCGCGAAGCGATGGGATGGATGAAACAGAAACAGGGGCCGTTCTTCTGCTACATTCCAACGAATACTCCGCACGGGCCGGCGTGGGTGGATGCGAAGTACGCAGCCCCTTATGACAAGCCGATGCTGCCCAAAGATTTCTTCGGGATGATTGCGAATTTGGACGAGAATCTGGGGAAGCTCGATGCGTTCTTGCGCCAGGAGAATTTACGGGAGAACACGATCGTCGTGTTCCTGACGGACAATGGCGCGACGGCTGGCTACAACGTTTTCAACGCGGGGATGCGCGGGCGGAAGACGCAGTATTACGAGGGCGGGCATCGGGTGCCGTGCTTCGTGCGGTGGCCGAAGGGGGGGCTGCGGAAGCCGTCCGATTCCCGCGTGCCCGCGCAAATGCAGGATATTTTGCCGACATTGATCGATCTGTGCGCGTTGAAGAAGCCTGCTGCCGCGGCCTTCGATGGCCGTAGCCTGGCGCCGATCTTAACGGGCAAAGCGGAGAACATGGAAGACCGGATGCTGATCGTCCAATACGGCCAGATTCCTAAAAAGTTTGAGGCGACGGTGATTTGGGGCAAGTGGCGGTTGGTGAATGGGACGGAACTGTACGATTTGCACGCCGATCCCGAGCAGGAACGGGACGTGGCGGCTTCCTCGGCGGATGTGTTGGCGCGGATGCGGGCGCACTACGAGAAGTGGTGGGCGCCGATTGAACCGACGCTGCGGGATTTCCTGCCTCTGTCGATTGGGGCGCCGCAGGAGAATCCGGTGGTGCTTTGTTCGAGCGATTGGGAGGAAGTGTATGCGGACAATCCGGGCCATGTTTCGACGGCGGCCGGAGGGCCGCAGGGTGGACCCTGGAATGTCTTTGTGGAGCGCGGCGGCGAGTATGAGATTCGGCTATCGCGGTGGCCGCCGGATTTGGACCTGGCGTTGACCGCGGGCCGGGAACACACGAAGTTCCAGTCGGCACGCTCCGCAGTATTCTCAATCAGGCACACATCGACGTCGATGAATGGGAGAGGTTAGGTTGATTGCAATCGAGGGAAGCTAAACAGGCCGAGAATCCGGATGCTTCCACGATGCGCAATACGACCGGGTGAGGAGGCGATTGGCTTCGGCGATTGCATGGCAAGAATTGAGGACCTCAACGAACGGAGTATACGGCAAACCGCGAATCGTAGTGTTATCGTCGAATTCTGTGAACACGCTACACCGTTTCGCCATCATAGTAGCCGGCTACAAGGCCTTGAGCTAGCAGGGGGCGCCGGAGTCCGATCAATCCG
>ENA-ORBV01004172-ORBV01004172.1-microbial-mat-metagenome-genome-assembly--contig:-NODE-4172-length-28133-cov-16.001069_pt1 | contig 28133 bp, 17 predicted proteins | sample MGYA00237777_ERZ505514 | MGnify/ENA primary metagenome ERZ505514 (study PRJEB26160, sample SAMN06269048) | microbial mat metagenome | isolation source: Oligotrophic lake microbial mat | place...
TTGGGCCTTTATTCACTACCCTTTGGACGCAGCGGTGCCCCGCTCAGTTCACTTCTTCATGAATAATCCGGGCTAGCTCTAACCCAACCGCGAAAGAACATCGCAGGTGGCCGATGTCCGAATGGCCTGCTCAGGGCGTGTATTCGTTGAGTCGATTGTAGAGGGTCTTGAGGCTGATCTTCAAGACGTCGGCCGCCTTCTTCTTGTCGCCCTGGCAGTGTTCAAGGGTGGCGAGAATCAGGCGCTTCTCGACCTCGGCGATGGATGTGCCCACCCGCGTCACCAGGCTCGTGGCCGAGAGTTCCTCGTTGACTTCGAGAGGGAGCGAGTCGACGCCCACATCGCCCTCGGCCAGGATGAAGGCGCGGCGGATGACGTTTTGAAGTTCGCGGACGTTCCCCGGCCACGAGTGGCGATGCAGTCGGTCGAGGCAGGCGCGGGTGAAGTGTTTCGTGGTTCCGGACTCGCGATTCAGAGAAGCGAGGATGCTGTCGGCGAGCAGTTCGATGTCGTCGCCCCGTTCCCGGAGCGGAGGCAGCTGGATCGGGAACACGTTGAGGCGATAGAAGAGATCTTCGCGCAGCTTGCCCGCGGCCACCGCCTCGTCGACTCTCCGGCTGGTGGCGGCGACGATCCGCACGTCGACCTTGATCGGTTCGGTCCCGCCCACGCGGGTGATGGTGGAGGTCTCGAGCGCCCTCAGGAGACGCACCTGAATGTCTACGGCCTCGGTGACCTCGTCGAGGAAGAGAGTGCCGCCGTTGGCTCTTTCGAAGTAGCCCTTGTGCATCTTCTCCGCTCCGGTGAAGCTGCCCCGTTCGTGACCGAAGAGTTCGCTCTCGATCAGGTGGGCGGAGAGGGCCCCGCAATTCACGGGAAGGAACGGCTGACGGCTCCTTCGGCTGAGACCGTGGATGGTCTCGGCAACGAGCTCCTTCCCCGTGCCGGTCTCGCCGCTGATGAGAACGCAGGCGTCGGTCGGGGCCACCCGCGCGATCAGGTCGAAGACCTTCTGCATGGGGGGCGATGACCCGACCATCGAACCGAAGCGGCCGAGCTTGCGCAACTCGCCTCGAAGGCTGCTGATCTCACCTCGCATCTCGAGGGCCCGACGGACGTTGGCGAGGGCCATCTTCACCCGCGCGAAGTCCACGGGCTTGGTCAGGTAGTCGGCGACGCCTCGGCGGAGCGCGTCCACCGCGGTCTCGACACTGGCGTTGCCCGTGATCAGGACCACTTCGGGAGCGGTCTCCGATTCGAGACCCTCGAGGAGGCTCAGTCCGATCCCGTCCGGCAGGTTGAGATCGACGAGGAGGATGTCGGGCGGCCGCGCGGCCATGTCCTCGCGGGCCTGCGCCAGGGAAGGGGCGGTCGAGACCGCGAAGCCCTCGCGACGGACGAGTTCGGCGAGCCCTTCGAGGAATCCGGGATCGTCGTCAACGATCAGTGCGCGGGGTGTCTTGGTCATTTTGCGTTCGCCTTCAGTCGCGCCATCGAGCCGATTGTAGCCAGAAGGCGGGCGGGTTCCACGGGCTTGGGCAGGTGATGCTGGAATCCCGCGAGCAGGGCGCTCCGCCGGTCGCCCGCACTTGCGTAGGCGGACAGCGAGGCCGCGGGAGTCAGGCCTCCGCTTCCCGGAGGCAGCAGCCGCACGCGGCGAATGAAGGACAGACCGTCCTCGCCGGGCATGGCGATGTCGCTCAGCAGGATGTCGGGCTGCTGATGCTGGAGGAGTTCGAATCCTTCACGCACCGAGGAGGCGGTGGTGACCACCATGCCGTTTTGCTGGAGGATCAGGCGCAGCGCCTCGCGCACGTCGTCCTCATCGTCCACCAGGAGCACGCGCAGCCCTTCCGGCGGACGTTCCTCGCCCTCGACGGGCGCGCGCGGAGTCGCGGGAATCGCGAGGACCGCCGTATCGTGGGCCAGGGGAAGGAGGACGGTGAGGACGCTGCCGCGTCCGGGGCCCGGGCTCTCGGCGCTGACCACGCCGCCGTGATTCGCGATCACATGTCGGACCACGTAGAGGCCGAGGCCGAGCCCATGGTGAGCGCGCGTGCTCGTGCTGTCCTGCTGGCGAAAGCGCTCGAAGGCGAAGGGCAGGAACGGGGCACTCATCCCTTCGCCCGAGTCGGCGACTCTCAGGCGCGCCTGATCGTCGACCAGGTCCATCGTGACCTCGACCCGGCCCCCCGCGGGAGTGAATTTGATCGCATTCGAAAGCAGGTTGGACGTTGCCTGCTGCAGGCGCCCTGGATCACCGCAGACCCAGACCGGGACCGGACCTGGGGGCCACGAGAGGGTGATGCCCTTGAGGGCGGCATCGCCGGCGGCGGCTTCCACCGCCACCTGGACCACGCTCCTCAGGTCAACGAGCTGGGGGTGAAGCATCAGTCCGCCCGCGGCGATGCGGGATGCGTGGAGCAGGTCTTCGATGATCCGCTCCAGGGAGCGCGCGCTGCGATCAATGATCTCGATCGCTCGTTCCTTCTCGGCCTGATCAAAGCCTCCCTGTTTCAGCAGGCCAAGCCACACCAGGATGGCGCCCAGAGGGGTGCGCAGTTCATGGGAGAGGAGGGCCAGGAACTCGTCCTTGAGGTGGCTCGTCGCCTCGGCCCTATGGCGGGCCAGTTCCTCGCGCTCCATGAGGCCGGTGATGTCCCTGGTCACCAGGCGGCTGTGCACGAATGTGCCTTCGCGAAAGAGCGCGCTTCCATCGGTGAGCACCCGCCGGATCGAGCCATCCCGGGCCCGGAGCCGCGTGGTGTGGGACTCGACGACTCCGCCTTTGGCGAGGCGGTCCAGGATGCGGGTGTCGCCGTCTTTCTCCATCACGAACTCGGAGCGGGAACGGCCGATGTACTCGGCCGCTTCCACACCGAGGAGATCGAGCTCGGCCTGGTTGGCCCAGAGAATCCGGCCGTCGGGACCCACGCAGCACAGGCCGACCGTGGTCTGTTCGAGGAACTGTCGGAGCTCCGGTTCACTCTCTGGCAGGGTCAGATGGCGCCAGCCTTTCATAGGTTGCGACGCGAGGCCAGGCTCGCAACTACCGTCACCAGTTCGGAGGGCTGAACCGGCTTCGGCAAGTGTAGCTGGAAACCCGCGCGCAACGCGCGCAGGCGATCTTCAGTGCGCGCATAGGCGGTGAGTGCGGCGGCGGGGACAGACCCGCCCAGGAGCGCGGGCCGCAGACGGAGCTCCCGAATGAGCTCATAGCCGTCCATCCCGGGCATCTCGATGTCGCTTACCAGCACGTCCACCCGGGCCACGCCGAGAATGCCGAGAGCCTCGCGTGCGGAGGGAACCGCCGTTACCGTGGCCCCCTGCGACTCGAGCACCTTTTCGATCAGGCCGCGCGCGTCGTCGTTGTCCTCGGCCACCAGCACGTGAATGCCCGCGAGATCGGGACCATCCTCAAGCCCAATCCCGCGTTCGGCCTGCGAGTACACCCGGGAATCCGCGGGTGCGGTGGTTACGGGCGATCGCGGGAAGCAGGCAGTGAAGGTTGAGCCCAGGCCCAGGCCAGGGCTCCGGGCCGAGACGTTCCCTCCATGCAATTCGATGAGCTGACGCGCGATGGAGAGCCCCACGCCCAGGCCGCGCGCGGGGCGCGTCGTCGACGAATCATCCTGGGTGAAGCGATCGAACAGCCGGGGCAGGAATTCCGGGGAGATGCCGACACCGGTGTCGGCGACGACGACTTCCACGTCCGACTCCACGGACTCGACGCTCACCCGGACGCTTCCGTCCTTCGGGGTGAACTTGATCGCGTTCGAGAGCAGGTTCCAGAAGGCCTGGACCAGGCGTTCGGGATCCCCCATCACGAAGCTCCCCGCTGGATTCTCGACGAACCGAATCTGGATCCCCTTGGCGTTCGCGGCGGGCGTCACCGTTTCGATCGCCGCCCGCACCACCGGGCCGATGTCCAGCACCCGCAAGTCGAGCCGCAGCTTGCCCGTGATGATGCGGGAGACGTCGAGCAGGTCGTCGATCATCTGCCCCTGGGCCGCGGCGTTCCTGATGATGGTCTCGACCGCGCGCTTGGTCTCCTCGGGCGAGAGTTTTCCGCGCTGAAGCAGGTGAGCCCATCCCGCGATGGCGGTCAGCGGGGTACGAAGCTCGTGAGACAACGTGGCCAGGAAGGCATCCTCGAGTTCCGGCTCGATGGGCTGCCGCCGGGTCACGTCGTTCGGCGGCGCACCCGCATTCACGGACATCTAACGGCCGATCAGGATCAGCACGCCTGCGGTCACACCCAGGACGTTGAGCAAAACGCCAAGGGAAGCGATCAGGGGAACGAGGGTCACCAGATTCATCAGGATCAGCCAGATGGCCAGAAGGAGGAGTCCCGGGCTTCTTGTCCAATTGACCTTCATCTTGCTTGTGGCTCCAATCCGGACCGGCGTGTAGGGTGTAACGGCTGGCAACGTTGTCGGGCCGAATCAGAGAGCAAGATCTCGGCCACGGGCGCCACACCCGCCGGGCGCGCTTTTGCCGCGGCCTTCGCCGAGCCGACCGACGGAAACCGGCCGCCGCTTTGTAGATTTTGCCCGGGCGAGCCGCAAGGATCCGGCTAGGCTCGAGGGTCTTTGTGCCGCGTGCGGGCGGCGTTCACCCTGGATCCAGGCTCGACGGCCACTCCGCGGCCGGAGGCGGGAGCGATGGGGCGGACTCCAGCCAGCCTCGCGCGGGGTGCCTCAGGAACTCCCGCGTCTTCCCCCGGCGCTCGTCGATGACCCGGTCGGACGGAACTGAGGGAACGGAGGGAACGGGCGGAAAGGCCGGGCCCGAAAGGACGACGTCATCGCGGGTGATATCCATGTTGACTTTCTCACTTTCCCTCGCGAGCCGCAGGATCGCGGGTCGACGGCTTTGGATGTGACTCCCTCAGCGTATCGAGATCGCGCCGTTTGGTCGGTGCGTCGCCGCGCTTTGGTCCGGGCACGACCCGCACGGCCGGCCCTGATTATTCACGAAGAATCGCCGCCGCAGATCCGCTCATGAATAATGCCGGCCAGGGGGTAGTCCGGGACAACGGCCCCGAAACGCGCCGATTGTGTGTGCCACCGCACCGAACCATCGCTCCTTGCCGGACTAGTGTGAAGACGTGCCGGCGAGACGCGCTGGACCGGAGTCCCCCCGGAAGTGAACGCCACGCAAACCGTCATCGAGTACGTCCTGCAGTGCGCGAGGGGCGTGCGCGGCCCCTGGTCGAGAGCGCCCGCGAGCGTGGAGCCGCCGCTTCGCGCTGAGCTGTTCAGCGCGGAGCAGATGGACCTGCACGGCCGGGCGCTTGCGGCCTCGCACCAGATTTCGAACAAGCGGCGACCGGACCAACTCCTGGTGCGTCTGGCCGCGAACGAACAGGCGCTCATCGACGTCGGCCACACGCTCTCCGCGGCGGTGAAAGCGAAACGCCGGATCACCCCGGCCGGGGAGTGGCTTCTCGACAACTTCTATCTCATCGAGGAGCAGATCCGCACCACGCGGCTGCACCTCCCCCGGGGGTACAGCCGCGAACTCCCCCGCCTCGCGCGCGGACCGTCCGCGGATCGTCCGCGGGTCTACGACATTGCCCTCGAGATCGTTTCCCACGGGGATGGCCGGGTGGACCCGGAGAATCTGAGCCGCTTCGTGACCGCGTATCAGACCGTGACCCCGCTGAACCTCGGCGAACTGTGGGCCATTCCGATCATGCTGCGCCTGGCCGTCATCGAGAACCTGCGGCGGGTGGGCGTGTCGGTGGCCGCGGGCTGGATCGAAAGGAATCTCGCATCCTCCTGGGCCGATCAGATGACGGAGACCGCGGAGACGGATCCCAAGAGCCTCATCCTGGTCATCGCCGACATGGCCCGTTCGAATCCTCCGATGACGAGCCCCTTCATCGCGGAGCTGGCGAGGCGGCTTCAGGGCCGCGGCCCCTCCCTCGCCCTGCCCCTCACCTGGATCGAGCAGCGTCTGGCCGAGATGGGTCAGACCATCGCCCAGCTGGTGCAGGAGGAAAGCCAGCTGCAGGCGGCGAACCAGGTGTCGGTCAGCAACAGCATCGGAAGCCTGCGCGCCCTCTCCGCCATCGACTGGCGCGACTTCGTCGAGGATCTGAGCGTGGTGGAGGGAACGCTCCTCGAGGATCCGGGCGCCACCTATGGCCGCATGGACTTCGCGACTCGCGACCGCTACCGGCATGTCGTGGAGTCCATCGCCAAAAGGGGGCGCAGGCCCGAAATCGAGGTCGCCCGCCACGCGGTGGACCTGGCCCGCGCCTCGGAGGCCTCGAGGGGGAGCCTGGCCTGGGATCCTCGGACCGGGCACGTCGGTTTCTATCTCATCGACGAGGGCCGCGCCGCGCTGGAACAAGCCGCGGGGGTGGCACCCTCGGCGCCCGGAAACATGCGCAGGCGCATCCGCCGGGCTCCCCTGGCCCTCTACCTGGGTTCGATCGCCTCGCTCACCCTCGCGGTGGCCGCGGCGCTGCTGATGCGCGCGCGCCTCGAAGGCGCGCCGGACTGGAGTCTGGCTCCCTTCTCCATCCTCCTTCTTCTGAGCGCCAGCGCCCTGGGCGTGGCCCTCGTCAACTGGGTCGCCACCCTGGTCGTCACTCCGCATCTCCTTCCCCGCATGGATTTCTCAAACGGCATCCCGGGGTCTTCGCGCGCCCTCGTGGTGGTGCCCACGATGCTGACCAGTGCCGCGGCCATCGAAAGCCTCATCGCGGCGCTCGAGGTGAGGTTCCTCTCCAACCGCGATGAGTCGCTTCGTTACGCGCTTCTTACCGATCTCCTCGACGCGGATCAGGAGGCGCGGCCGGAGGACGAGGCGTTGATCCAACTCGCACGGACCGGCATCGAGGAGCTGAACGCGAAGTACACGGGCGGTCTCGCCGACCACCCGGGCGCGCCCTTCCTGCTTCTTCACCGCCCCCGCCGCTTCAATCCGCGGGAGAAGCTATGGATGGGATATGAGCGCAAGCGAGGAAAACTCGAGGACCTCAACTCGCTCCTGCGCGACGCCTCGCTCCGCGACCCCGACGAGCGCTTCTCCCTCATCGTCGGCGACCGGAAGGCCCTCGCGGGAGTGAAGTACGTCATCACCCTCGACACCGATACCCAGCTCCCGCGCGACTCGGCGCGAATGCTGGTGGCGGCGATGGCCCATCCGCTGAACCATCCGCGTTACGACCCATCCAGGAAGCGCGTGGTCACGGGCTACGGCATCCTTCAACCGCGGGTGTCGCCGAGCCTGCCCGGCAGCAACCGGTCGCGTTACGCGCGGCTGTGCGGCGGCGAGCCCGGCCTCGACCCGTACACCCGGGCGGTCTCCGACTTGTACCAGGATGTTTTCGGCGAGGGATCCTTCATCGGAAAAGGGATCTACGACGTCGACGCCTTCCAGGCTGCACTCGGCGGACGGCTTCCGGAGAATCGGATTCTCAGCCACGATCTCCTCGAAGGCTGTTACGCCCGCGCCGGACTCATCAGCGACGTGCAGCTCTACGAGGCGAGCCCGGATCGATATCGGGCGGACGTGAGCCGAAGGCATCGGTGGATCCGGGGCGACTGGCAGATTGCCGGATGGCTGATGCGGAACGTGGTCGGCGGAGGAACCCGTGGCGGCGCTCAGACCGCGCGCGCCGCGGAGCGGAATCCGCTCACCGCCCTGTCGCAATGGAAGCTCATCGACAACCTGCGGCGCAGCCTCGTTCCCGCGGCCATGACTTTCCTGCTCGTCTCGACCTGGCTCGGGCTGCCCCCCACCTGGCTGTGGACCATGGCCGTGCTCGGAATCCTGCTGGCGCCCTCGCTGTGCGCGGCGATCCTCGAGCTCCTGCGCAAACCGGATGAGGCGTCCCTCAGGCAGCACATCCAGACCGTGGCGCGGGGGGTGGTGCGGCACTTCGCACAGGCGGCCTTCCAGTTCGCCTGCCTTCCCTACGAGGCATTCTGGAGCCTCGACGCCATCGCGCGCACGTCGTGGCGCATGCTCATCTCACATCGCAGACTGCTCGAGTGGAATCCCTCGAGCGAGGCCGGCCGGGAATCCGCGGGGAAGGGTCAGGCCGCCTTGGGCGGCGCGTTCCTTCAGATGTGGATCGCCCCCGTTTTCGCGGTCGCGGTCGCGGCCGGCCTTGCCGCCTCGAACCCGGGGGCCCTGGTCGTGGCTCTGCCCGTCCTGCTCCTCTGGTCGGCCTCGCCCGCCCTCGCCTGGTGGATGAGCCTTCCCCTGCATCCGCGCAAGGCCGCGCTGAGCGCGGAGCAGAAGCTCTTCCTGCGTCTGGTGGCCCGACGCAGCTGGGCCTTCTTCGAGAGATTCGTAGGCCCTTCCGATCACTGGCTCCCCCCCGACAACTTCCAGAAATCCCGCCCGGTCGCGGTGGCTCATCGCACCTCGCCCACCAACATGGGCCTGTCCCTGCTCGCGAACCTGAGCGCCTACGACTTCGGCTACGTTTCCCTGCGGCAGCTCGTCGAGCGCACTTCGAACGCATTTCGGACCATGAACACGATGGAAAGGCACCGCGGTCACTTCTACAACTGGTACGACACGGAGACCCTGCAGCCTCTCAATCCCCTCTACGTCTCCACGGTGGACAGCGGCAACCTCGCGGGACATGTCCTGACCCTGCGGGCCGGCCTCGCCGCCTTGCCCGGCGACCCCATCCTCGGGCCGCGTCTCTTCGAGGGCCTGAGCGACACCTTGCGCATCGTCATGGAGACGGCGCGGGGCGCGTCTGCGGAGGAGACCGCGGCCTTCGCGCGGGAACTGGCGGCACAAACCCTCGACCCTCCCGAAACCCTGGAGGCGGCCTTCGCTCTTCTTGGCCGCCTGCAAGGGGGCGCGGATTCGCTGGTGAAACGGATGGCCGCGGACGCGACCGCCGCCGAGGCCTTCGACTGGGCCAAAGCCCTTGCCGCCCAATGCCGACACACCCTCGACGATCTCGCCTACCTCGCGCCCTGGCTCCTGCTCGAGGGGCCGCCGCAGGGCCTGGCGCGGCCCGAGCCCATGGCGGTTCCATCGCTCCTTGAGCTCGGAAATCTGGAAGCCGACACCGGACCTCGCCTGGCCCGCGAGCGCGGCGCGGAATCATCGCCGACCCTTCGCGAGTGGCTCCAGGCCTTCGAAGGATCGCTGGCCGAGGGCAGCGCGCGGGCCCGCGACCTCCTGGCCGCGATCGATCTGCTGGTCGGGCAATCCGGCGAACTCGCGCGCGCGGAATACGACTTCCTCTATGACCAGCCGCGCGACCTCCTGGCCATCGGTTACAACGTCACCGACCAGCGCCGGGACACGGGCTACTACGACCTGCTCGCTTCGGAAGCGCGGCTGTGCGCCTTCGTGGCCATAGCCCAGGAGCAGCTCCCGCAGGCGAGCTGGTTCGCGCTCGGCCGGCTCCTCACCAGCACGGGAGGCGACCCGGTGCTGCTCTCGTGGAGCGGTTCGATGTTCGAGTACCTGATGCCGCTGCTGGTGATGCCGACCTACGAGAACACCCTGCTCGACCAGACCTGCCGCGCCGCGGTGACGCGGCAGATCGAGTACGGGAAGCAGCGCGGCGTGCCCTGGGGCATGTCGGAATCGGCCTACAACACGGTCGACGCCCACCTCAACTATCAGTACCGTGGCTTCGGCGTGCCCGGCCTCGGACTGAAGCGCGGCCTGGCCGCGGACCTGGTGGTCGCTCCCTATGCGACGGCCCTGGCCCTGATGGTCCTCCCGGAGGAGGCCTGCGCGAATCTCGAGCGGATGGCAGACGAAGGCTTCCTCGGACCCTTCGGCTTCTTCGAAGCCATCGATTACACCCCGGCCCGGCAGCCGCGCGGGCGTCCGCGAGCCATCGTGAACGCCTTCATGGCTCATCACCAGGGCATGAGCCTGCTCGCCCTCGGCCATCTGCTCTTGAATCGTCCCATGCAACGACGGTTCGAGTCGGATCGGCGGTTCCAGGCGACCCTGCTCCTCCTTCAGGAGCGGATCCCCAGGGCGAGCACGCTTTTCGCACTGACCGCCCAGCTCGAAGGCGCGCGCTCCCAGCCGGCGGAAGCGGAGACGCCGATGAGAGTCTTCGACTCTCCCCACTCCCAGACCCCGGAGGTTCAACTTCTCTCGAACGGGCGGTACCACGTGATGGTGACGAGCGCGGGCGGCGGCTATTCCCGGTTCAAGGACCTCGCGGTCACGCGCTGGCGCGAAGACGCGACGTCCGACAACTGGGGAACGTTCTGTTACCTCCGCGACGTGGCGAGCGGGGCCTACTGGTCAAGCGCCTACCAGCCGACTCTGCGCAAGCCCGAGAGTTACGAGGCCATCTTCTCCGAAGGGCGGGCGGAGTATCGGCGCAGAGATGCCGCAAACGACTTCAGCATCGAAACCCATACCGAGATCGCGGTGTCGCCCGAGGACGACATCGAACTCCGCCGGCTGCGCATCACCAACCGCTCACGCCAGCGAAGGGAGATCGAGGTCACGAGCTACGCCGAGGTGGTCATCGCACCCCCCGCCGCGGACACCATGCATCCGGCGTTCTCGAACCTCTTCGTCCAGACGGAGGTCGTTCGTGAGCGCCGCGCCATCCTCTGCACCAGGAGGCCCCGCTCCGCGAACGAACCGGCGCCCTGGATGCTTCACCTGATGGCCGTCCACGGAGCAGAGGTCAAAGGAGTGTCCTACGAGACCGATCGCGGGGCCTTCATCGGGCGGACCGGCAACCTGGTGTCACCCCGGGCCATGACGGAGGGGGGCGACCTCTCCGGAAAGGCCGGCTCGGTGCTTGATCCGATTGTGGCGATTCGCGGCCGCGTCTTCCTCGACCCGGGCCAGTCGGCGATCGTGGACGTCGTCTCCGGCGTGGCCGCGGCGCGCGAAGCCGCCCTCGCCCTGGTGGAGCGATACCAGGACCTCCACCTCGCGGATCGAGTGTTCGAGCTCGCATGGACCCATTCGCAGGTGCTGCTCCGTCAGCTCAACGCGAACGAAGCCGATTCGCAGATCCATGCCCGACTCGCCGGTTCGGTGATCTATTCGAATCCCGGCCTCCGCGCCGACGCGGCCGTGCTCCTGAAGAATCGCCGCGGCCAGTCGGGACTTTGGGGGTACGCGATCTCCGGCGACCTGCCCATCGTGCTCCTGCGGATTTCGGACGCCGCCAATATCGATTTCGTGAGGCAGCTCGTCCAGGCCCATGCCTACTGGCGGCTCAAGGGTCTCGCCGTGGACCTCGTGATCTGGAACGAAGACCATGCGGGCTATCTGCAGCAACTGCAGGAGCAGATCATGGGACTGATCACGTCGGGCATCGAAGCCAGCGTGATCGACCGCCCCGGAGGCATCTTCGTCAGGATGGCGGCGCAGATCTCGGCGGAGGACCGGGTCCTCCTGCTCTCCGTCGCGCGGGTTGTGGTCGCGGACGATCGGGGACCGCTGCGGGATCAGCTCGACCGGGGCGATCGGGTCGAGCCGCGGCCGGCGGCCCTTTCTCCGGGACGGACCAGGAAGGCCGATGTATCCCCATCCGAGGGTGTGTCGCGACACGACCTGATGCTCGGCAACGGCGCGGGAGGATTCACCGAAGACGGCACCGAATACGTGATCTCGCTGACCCCGGGGCAGGCCACCCCGGCCCCGTGGGTCAACGTCCTCGCCAACCCAACCTTCGGCACGATCGTCTCGGAGAGCGGAAGCGCCTATACGTGGAGCGAGAATGCGCACGAGTTCCGGCTCACCCCGTGGAACAACGACCCGGTGAGCGATCCCTCGGGCGAAGCGCTGTTCCTTCGTGACGAGGAGACCGGCCTCGTCTGGTCGCCCTCCCCTTCCGCGGCGGACGCGCTGGCCCCGTTTGTGGTCCGTCACGGCTTCGGATACAGCGTCTTTGAGACGAAGGTCTTCGGCATTCGTTGCGAACTGTGGATCTACGTGGCGGTGGACGCGCCGATCAAGTTCACGGTTCTCAAGCTCCGCAACGAATCCGGCCGTCCGCGGAAGCTGTCCGCCACCGGCTATGTCGAATGGGTTCTCGGAGACTTGCGCGCGCGCTCGGCGATGCACATCACCACGGAGGTCGACCCAAAGAGCGGGGCCCTCTGCGCGCGGAATCGTTACAACACCGAGTTCCCCGATCGCGTGGCCTTCTTCGACGTGGAAGAGCCGGCAAGCCTGACCGGCGACCGCCGGGAGTTCATCGGACGGAACGGTACGCTGCGGAGGCCCGCGGCCCTTCGACGGACGCGGCTCTCCGGGAAAACCGGAGCCGGCCTTGATCCGTGCGGCGCGCTCCAGGTGAGCTTCGACCTGCCCTTGGATCAGGAGCGGGAGGTGGTGTTCCGTCTCGGCGTGGGACGCAGCGCCGATGAAGTCCTCAAGCTCGTTCAGCGCTTCCGCGGCAGCGTGGGCGCGCGGCGCGCGCTCGAGGCGGTGTGGCAGCAGTGGAAGCACACCCTGGGTGCGGTTCAGGTGGAAACCCCGGACCCCTCGATCAATGTCCTGGCCAACGGGTGGCTCATGTATCAGACCCTTTCCTGCCGGATCTGGGCGCGCAGCGGCTTCTATCAGTCCGGAGGAGCCTTCGGCTTCCGCGATCAGCTGCAGGACGCGATGGCGCTCGTCCATTGCCGGCCGGCGCTGCTCCGCGAGCATCTCCTGTTGTGCGCGAGCCGCCAGTTCCAGGAGGGCGACGTCCAGCACTGGTGGCATCCGCCTTCGGGGCGCGGCGTGCGCACTCACTGCTCCGACGACTATCTCTGGCTGCCCCTCGCCACCTGCCGGTATGTCTTCGCCACCAGGGACACCGGCGTGCTCGATGAGGCCGCGCGCTTCCTGGAAGGACGGCCGGTGAAGCCGGAGGACGATTCGTACTATGACCTTCCCGGACGATCGTCCGACGGGGCGAGCCTCTACGATCACTGCGTGCGTGCCATCCGCCACGGCCTGCGCTTCGGCGCTCACGGCCTGCCGCTGATGGGCTCGGGCGACTGGAACGACGGCATGAACCTCGTCGGCATAGGCGGCAAGGGCGAGAGCGTCTGGCTCGGCTTCTTCCTGTGCGAGGTCTTACGGCAGTTCTCCCGACTGGCCCAGGTGCGGGGCGACGAGCCTTTCGCCGCGCACTGCCGTGAAGAGCGGGAACGCCTGCGCCTCGCCCTCGAGGAACACGCATGGGACGGCTTGTGGTATCGGCGCGCGTACTTCGACGACGGCACGCCGCTCGGGTCGGCGGGCAACCCTGAGTGCCAGATCGACTCGATATCCCAGAGCTGGTCGGTGCTCTCGGCTGCGGGGGACGAGACGAGATCGCGCACCGCCATGGAATCCGTGGACGAACGACTGGTGCGGCGCAAGGATGCGCTGGTGCAGCTTCTCGACCCTCCCTTCGACAAGGCGGACCTCGATCCCGGCTACATTCGCGGCTACGTCCCGGGAGTCAGGGAGAACGGGGGCCAGTACACTCACGCGGCGATCTGGGCGGCCATGGCCTTCGCCGCCCGCGGTGACCGCCGCCGCGCCTGGGAGTTGATGGACATGATCAACCCGGTCAATCACTCGCGGTCGAAGGAGGGCATGGAGAGGTACAGGGTCGAACCCTACGTGGTCGCGGCCGACGTCTACACGGTGGCGCCCCATACCGGACGCGGTGGATGGAGCTGGTACACGGGTTCGGCGGGCTGGATGTATCGGCTCATCCTCGAATCACTCCTCGGCCTGACCCTCGAAGGAGACACGCTCCACCTTTCGCCCTGCCTCCACGATGGCTGGCCGGGGTACACCGTTCACTACCGGTATCGCGAAACCGTTCACCACATCGCGGTCTCCCGAAGCACGGACGGCGTGAGCCTCCTGACCGTCGACGGAGTGGCGCGGGCAGATCTGACCATTCCCCTCAAAGACGACCGCCGCGATCACTACATCGCGGTCGCTTTGGCCTGACCAGAGAGCCGGTCCGAGACGAGTTTGAGGAACGGGCGATAGCGGATCGGCTTGGCGATGCAGTCGTCGCCGCCGGCCGCTTCGATCCGCTCGCGGTCTCCGCTTATGGCCAGCGCGGTCAGGGCCACGATGCGAATATCGCGGGTTGCGGCGCCATGATTCAGGAGGCGGGTGGCGGTGAGGCCATCCATGCCCGGTAACTGGATGTCCATGAGGATGAGGTCGCCGTGACTGACACCACCGCGGGGAAGCGGCTGCCGTCCTTGCTCGAGAAGTTGGCGCGGTTGAAAATGGCGCTTTGCAGGGCTCCCGCCTTGAGCAACGCCTCCTCCTCCTTCTTCATCTTCTTCATCGGCCCGCCCGAATCCTTTCCCCGGCAAGCTCGAGCGCCTCGTTCAGGGTGTCCGTGAACTCGCTCACCCGGATCGGCTTGGTCAGGTACCGGAAGAAACCGGCCCGCAAGCCCCTCTTGATGTCGCGGGGCATGGCATTCGCGCTGATGGCCACGACCGGAATGTGCGCGGTGGTCGGTTCCGCAAGCAGGATCCTCAGGGCTTCGAGGCCGCTGATGTCGGGCAGGTTGATGTCCATCAGGATGACGTCCGGCTGGCTCGCACGCGCAAGCTCGACGCCGAGATTCCCGCTCGATGCGCTCAGCAGCCGCAGATCGGGGCGTCTCGCGATGAGTCTCCGGACCAGCTCCAGGTTGGCGGGGTTGTCCTCGACACAGAGCACGACGCGCATGGGCGCGTCTGTCGGCACCTCCAAAGGCGCCGGAGCCTCGGGTTCGCCCCCCGAGACGGACGGCCGCGCCTCCGCGGCGGCCATCACTTCGAACCAGAACACGCTCCCCGCTCCCACGGAGCCGTCCACGCCGATCGTGCCCCCCATCAGCTCGACCAGCTGCCTGGCCATCACCAGGCCGATGCCGGTGCCCTCCTCGCCCGTGGCCTCCTGTCCGAGACGATTGAACGGCTGGAACAACTGCGCGATCTTCTCGGAAGACAGCCCCGCGCCGGTATCCCTGACGCTGATCCGAACCCGCAAAGGACCGGCCGCGGCCACCGTCACTTCGACGGTTCCCTTCGGGCGGTTGTACTTGATGGCGTTCGAGAGAAGGTTGATCAGAATCTGCTTCAACCGGGTCCGATCGGCGTGGACAAAGCAGGGAACGGCGAATCGCGGAAAGGTCAGCTGAAGGCCGCGCTTGTGCGCCTGGCCCTGGATCATGCTCTGGCATTCGTTCATCACCTCGCAAAGCGACACCGATTCGAACGAGAGGGAGAGCGTCCCCGACTCGACCTTGGCCAGGTCGAGGATCTCGTCGATCAGATTCAGCAGATGCCATCCCGCCTGGAGGATCTGGCCGATGCTCGCCTTCTGGGAGGCGGAGGGGAGCGGGGAGTCCGACTCCATCAACTGGGCGAAACCGAGGATGGCGTTGAGCGGGGAACGAAGCTCATGACTCATGCTGGACAGGAAGTCCGACTTCGAGAGGTTGGCCTTGTCCGCGACGACTCTGGCGCTTTGCAGCTCGACGTTCTTCTCCTGCAGGGCCTGTTCCAGGCGCTTGCTCTCGGTGACATCGCGCGCGGCCGCGAACACGCCTTGAAGCCTTCGATCCCGGTCGTAGAACGTGGTGGCGTTGTAGGACACCACCGTCTCCCCACCCTCCCGGTTGCGCGCGGTGAGTTCGTAGTTGGTGACCTTCTTTTCGCGAAGCACCCGATTGATGCCCGCCTCGGCCCGCTCCGGATCGGTGAAGTAACTCTTGAAGGGCGCGCCGATCAGCTCGTCGCGGGTGCAGCCGGTGAGCGCTTCCATCTGCTGGTTGACGTCGGTGATGATGCCTTCGGGGTTGGTGGTCATCAGCGCGTCGATATTGGATTCGATGAGCGAGCGCGTGTAGAACTGCTGGTCACGGAGACGCTGATCGAGCCTCTTCTGCTCGGCTTCGACCTCCTTGCGCGCGGTGTTGTCGGTGCCGATCAGCAGGTAGCCGATGATGCGGCCCTGGGCGTCGCGCAGCGCGGTCACCGACACCACCGCGGGGAAGCGGCTCCCGTCCTTGCGGATGTAGGTCAGCTCGTAGATGTCCTCGATGCCGCGCGAGGCCTTGAAGACCAGCGCTTCGAAACCCGGCGCGATGGTGGCACCGACTTCGGCGCTCAGGGCTTTGGCGCGGACAATCACTTCCAGGGGATCGGAGATGTCCGCGGGCGTGATCTTGTTCATCACGTCGGCCGCCGCGTAACCGAGCATGCGTTCGGCGCCCACGTTGAAGATCTGAATGACGCCCTTGGCGTCGGTGGCGATGCTCGAGAAGTTTGCGCTGTTGAAGATGGCGCTTTGCAGGGCTCCCGCCTTGAGCAACGCCTCCTCCGCCTGCTTGCGCGCGGTGTTGTCGGTTCCGATCAGCAGGTAGCCGATGATGTCGTCCTGGGCGTCGCGCAGCGCGGTGACCGACACCACTGCGGGAAAGCGGCTCCCGTCCTTGCGGATGTAGGTCAGCTCGTAGATGTCCTCGATCCCGCGCGAAGCCTTGAACACGAGGGCCTCGAAGCCCGGCGCGATGGTGGTGCCGAGTTCGACGCTCAGGGCCTTGGCGCGGACGATCAATTCCCGGGGATCGGATATGTCCGCGGGTGTGATCCTGTTAATCAACTCGGCGGCCGCGTAGCCGAGCATCCGCTCGGCCCCCACATTGAAGATCTGAATCACGCCCTTGGCATCCGTGGCGATGCTTGAGAAGTTGGCGCTGTTGAAGATGGCGCTTTGCAAAGCGCCCGCCTTGAGCAACGCCCCCTCCGCCTGCTTGCGCGCGGTGTTGTCGGTGCCGATCAGCAGGTAGCCGATGATGACGTTCTGCGCGTCACGCAACGCGGTCACCGACACTACGGCGGGGAAGCGGCTCCCATCCTTGCGGATGTAGGTCAGCTCGTAGATGTCTTCAATCCCGCGGGACGCTTTGAAGATCAGGGCTTCAAATCCCGGTGTGATCGGCGTGGCCAGTTCGATGGAAAGCGCCTTGGCCCGGGCGATGACTTCCTGGGGATCGGAGATGTCGGCGGGCGTGATCTTGTTCATCACGTCGGCGGCCGTGTATCCGAGCATCCGCTCGGCCCCCACGTTGAAGATCTGGATGACTCCCTTCGCATCCGTCGCGATGCTGGAGAAGTTCGCGCTGTTGAGGATGGCGTTTTGCAGCGCGCCGGTCTCAAGCAGCGCTTCCTGGCGCCGAACCTCGAGGATCCCATCCGGAGTTCCCGTGGGCGCCGGAGCGAGCGGCGGGGCGGCCGGCGGGCGGGGGTTCTTATCGGCCATCAAGCGATCCGGCGATCCCGCTCAGGCATCGACGTGCCGCTGGTAGATGTGGGCGAACCGATCGGCCTGCTCCTTGTAAGGAGGCGAGGAAAGAGGCGGTAAGGAGGCGGTAAGGAGGCGAGGAAGGAGGCGGTAAGGAGGCGAGGAAGGAGGCGAGGAAGGAGGCGAGGGCGAGGGGATCGAAGTGCTGAGGCAGGGCGCGGACACCATGATCACGGGCGTCGACGATGGGGATGGTGGCGGCTTTCGGCGTTTTTATTGGAATTCCCTCGGGACTCACCCTGGCGCTCCACGGTCCCGCCTGGGGCGAGGGTAGGCAATCCGGCCCCGCGGGTCGGTACGGTGTCCCACATAACCGCGAGTTCGGCCGATTCGTGGGGCCGGGCCGAGCCATCTGAGGCGTGCCGCCCGTTCGCTGCCTATATATTCGACCTCGCGCATACAAACGAAGCGTCGGCGCTATCGTTTGGGGCGATCCGTTCACCCAAGGAGGGCGATATGCCCGAGGCCGCCGCCCCCGAACAAAACCACCTTCTTGCTGCGTTGCCCGGCGAGGCGCGCGAACGCATCTTCCCCCATCTCGAACCGGTGGAGTTGCCGCTGGGTAAGGTGCTCTACGAATCGGGGGATGCCTTGAAGCACGTCTATTTCCCCACCGACTCCATCGTCTCCCTGCTCTACGTCATGGAGAACGGAGCGTCGGCTGAGATCTCGGTCGTGGGCAACGAGGGCCTGATCGGCGTGGCCCTGTTCATGGGGGGAGAGAGCACGGCGAGCCGGGCCATCGTGCAGAGTTCGGGCGTAGCCTACCGGCTAGGGGGGCAGAAGCTCAAGGACGAATTCAACCGGCACGGCGCGCTGCTGCTGCTCGCGCTGCGCTACACCCAGTCCCTGATCACGCAGATGGCGCAGACCGCGGTGTGCAACCGGCATCATTCGATCGACCAGCAGCTGTGCCGCTGGCTCCTGCTTTCGCTGGACCGCCTGCCGGGCGATCGACTGACCATGACCCAGGAGCTGATCGCCAATATGCTGGGAGTGCGGCGCGAAGGAGTGACCGATGCCGCGGGCAAGCTTCAAACCCTTGGAGCCATCCGCTACAGCCGGGGCCGCATTACCGTGCTGGACAGGCCCAAGCTCGAACGCCTGAGCTGCGAGTGTTACGGGGTGGTCAAGGCGGAAACGGACCGCCTGCTACCCTACCTTTCCTCCCCACCACCTCCCGTGCAGCACGTCGAAGCCAGACCCGGGGGAGAGCGGTAAAGGTCAGCGACCCTGCTTTCCGGGCTGTTCCGGAGCCTGGACCATCTGGGCATCGAAAATAACCATGAAATTCGCCGCCTTCTTTCTCGGCCTGGTCACGGGCACGATCGGCACCTATGCCTTTCTGACCCGGGTGTGGTGGCCTGACGTGCGGTTGCCGGCCAGTCAAGAGGTCAGGGTCGTGGCCACTGCCCCTCCCGCGCCAGATGCACCCGTCGAATCCGAAGGCCGAGGGTCGGCGTCAACCCCGGAGGCCAGCAGCGACATCCCTGAGGCCTTCGCGTCACCTCAAGCCTCCGAGGCCACGCCGAGTGCACTGAGCCCGGACGTAGCAACCTCGCCGCCTCCGACCCCGCCTTTCGTCATGAGCATCACTTTGCCCGTGCTCAGCACCGATCTCGACCGGCTCCGTGCGCGCAGCCTCGTCATTCCGGTCTCCGGCGTGGCGGCGAAGTCCCTTCGGGACAGCTTTGCCGATGATCGCGGCGGGCGGCGTCACGACGCCATCGACATCTTGGCGCCCCGGGGGACGCCTGTGGTCGCGGTTGCGGATGGGCGCGTCGAGAAGCTGTTCACCAGCAAGGCGGGCGGCCTGACCATCTACCAGTTCGATTCCATGGGCGAGTACTGCTACTACTACGCGCATCTCGACGCCTACGCGGAAGGCCTCGCCCAGGGAGCCGTGCTGCGCAAAGGCGACGTCATCGGCTATGTGGGGTCGAGCGGCAATGCCTCACCCGAGGCGCCGCATCTGCACTTCACCATTTTCCGGCTGGGACCTCAGAAGCACTGGTGGGAGGGGACGGCCATCAACCCGTACCCGTTGTGGGAGGCGCGCCCGACCCCCTAGTTTCAGCGCGATCAAAGGCCCCTCGGTCCGTGTCTTCGTCACGTCGCTCGCCATCCGCCGGTGGGCCTCCAATGGTTTCGCCAGCGCCCCCCTCGAACGGAGCGGAATTTCCTTCGGGATCGTAGTTGATTCCCCGAGGCCGCGTACGCTCTGTGGCGCACACATGTGGGTGGCCTGCCACTAAAAGATAAAGCCGCCTATGTTGCCTATCACACCGAACGCCGCCAAGCCTCTTGGGTTAAGCTTCAGGTCTACCAAATCGGAGAACCCATGACAAAGTCCCTGACCCGCCAAACATCGTTTTATGCCGACCCCCGGCTGGCCGTTTCCCTCTTCGGGGTCTGCGCCTTCCTGGCCGCTTCGCCCGCGTTCGCCCAGGTGGCCCCGCCTCTTGGCACCACCCAGCAGTTCACACTCCTCGGCAGTAGCGCCGTCACCGGCGCCACCGGCGTCGGCGCTCAGGTGAACGGCGATGTGGGCTCTTCGCCCACGGCCACGATCTCGAACTTCCTACCCTCGACCGTGACCCCGCCTTTCATCCTGCATCTCACCAACGATCCGGTGGTCCAGCAGGCTCGCCTCGACGGTATCACCGCCTTCGTCGGCCTCAACCAGGGCGCGGGCACGACCATCCCCGATAACCTGACCGGCGCCGTCCTCACCTCGGGCATCTACACCTTCACCACCGGCGCCCCCAACCTGCCCGTCGGTACGACCCTCACCCTCAGCGGACCGGGCATCTTTGTTCTGCGCGCAGGAAGCTCTCTCACCGCCGGTGTCGGTTCAACGGTGAACCTGATCGGAGGCGCCAACCCCTGCAACGTGTTCTGGCAGGTCGGTTCATCCGCGACTCTCAACGGCATCACCTTCGCGGGCACGGTCATCGCGAACACGAGCGTGACCATCGGTTCGGCCTCCAACCTGGTGGGCAAGGCGATTGCAAACAATGGCGCGGTGACCGTAGCCGGAGCCGGGCCCAATGCCATTGGCGGTTGCGCCACCCCCGTCGCGCCGGTATGCCCTGCGATCACCCTGTCACCGGCCGCCCTCGCGGGCGGAACCATGGGCGTCGCCTACAACCAGGTGGTAACGGCAAGCGGTGGCCTGGCTCCGTACACCTTCCAAGTCACCTCGGGCTCACTCCCGGCCGGTCTGACCCTGACCGCAGGCGGGACGGTGTCCGGCACTCCCACCGGAGCCGGGTCGAGCAACTTCACAATTCGCGCGACGGACTCCAACGCGTGCTTCGGCAGCCGGGCCTACACGATCACGGTCAGCGCGGTTGCTCCCCCGCCGCCTACCCCGACTCCCGTGCCCCCCATTCCCCCCGTGCCCACGATGGGCGAGTGGGCCATGATCATCCTCGCCCTGCTCCTCGGGGTGGCCGCCTACTTTGGAATGCGGGGCCAGACCGGCGGACACCGGGCCTGAGGGCATGAAGCCTCCCGTCCTCTTCTCCGCTGACCTGAGCGGCTGCGACGCGCTCGCCGCCTTGTCCCCGGACGAAGTCATCAGCCAGTTCACCGGGGCCCTGGTGAAAGCCGGGGCCAACGTGGTGGCGGCGTCCTCTCACGTTTTCCCCGGAGCCGGGCTGACCGCCGTGCTGATCCTGCGCGAGTCCCACGCGGTCATCCACACCTGGCCCGAGACCGGAACGGTCAACATCGACATCTTCTCGTGCACCTCGCGACTCCGGGCCATGGATGCGGTGAACGAGTTGCGTGATCTTCTGCGCGCGGGCAGCGTGTCGGTCCAGGCGACGCCGCGTGCAGACGGCCATCGGCCTGAAGCGGCTCCACCACACTAGTGATCGCCTTTGCCCTGCGCGTCCTGTTCTGGAGCCTGGGCCTCTTTGGCCTGATTCGCCTCAAGTGGTTTGAGATGCGCTTCGTCGCACCGCTCACCGAGGCCCAGGCGTGGCTCGCCTCGGCCCTGCTCGGCCCTCCTGCATCTCGAATCGATGTGACTCTCGCGTGCAGCGGAGCCGACACGGTGGCCCTGTGCGCCGGGGTCATCCTGGCCTACCGCGCCTCGTTGCGACTGCGTCTTGCCGGCGTGGTCGCGGGAACCTCGATGATCCTGGCCCTGAACACGCTGCGGATCGGGACGCTCGGCCGCGCGTCCGCGTCACCGTTCTGGTTCGAGGCGCTCCACGTCTATATCTGGCCGGGCGTTTTGACCGTGGCGATCGCGGGTTACGTTTACGCCTGGATGCGACGTGCCAACCGTTCGCCCTCGTCGGAGGATGAGCCGGCGAGTGCGGCTTCGGCTTCGGCCCTCAGGTCGTTGCGCATCGACGCCCCGGCCCGGCGTTTTCTGGTTATGGGTGCGGTCTTCATGCTGATCTTCGTCGCCGCCTCGCCGATCTTCCTCGAGAGCACGACGGTGCTCACGGTGGCGTCGTTCGTCGCTCGAACCGCGGTCACGATGCTGGGTCTTCTCGGACTCGTTGCCTCGTCCACCTCGAATGTGCTGTCCACGGCACGAGGTTCTTTCCTGGTCACCCAGGAGTGCATCGTGACGCCCCTGTTGCCGGTCTACCTGGCCGCCGTCATCAGCTATGCGGACAAGCGCTCGATGCGTCTGCTGGGTCTTCTGAGCGCGATCCCGCTGTTCGTGGCCCTGGGAGTTGCGCGGCTTCTCGTGGTGGCCCTGCCCGAAGCCCTGATCGCTTCTCCGCTTGAAGCGATCCACGCCTTCTATCAGTGGCTCGCCGCCCTCGTGGTGGTAGTGATCGCGGCGCGCTGGCGTCACGGCTCGATGCGGCTGGCTTGGCCGGGCGCTTCCCTGGGGAGCCTGCTCGGTTGCTCTCTCGTGCTTCTGCTCGGTTCCTCTTACACGGACTTCCTGCTTGGCGGGCCGATCGGCCAGACGCTCGGCAAGGACCCACAGGGCGCTCTCGCCCTTCTCCCCGCATTTCAAGTGGGGCTCTATCTGGCCCTGGCGGTGGCGGCCTTCGAGGCTCTGCCCTGGCCCAGACTGCTTGCCGGTCTCGGAATACTCGCGGCCTCTCAGGTGGCGCTCTTCCTGCTGCTCTCCGCGTTCACCCAGACCGGCTTCGCACCTCACGTCGCTTCGGTGCGGGCCTGGGCCCTTGTCGCACCCCTTCTTGCCTGCATCCTGATCGAACGGTGGCCGAAACGCCGCCACAACTCCCACGAGACGCGCACGAACCACGCTTCGGTCGGCCTCACCCATGAACCCCAGGCCGCGTCAGGGCTATGAAGAGGAATCCTGCCTCCCTTTCTTTTTCGGGCCGGGCATCGAAGTTGCGCGCAAGCTACCGCGGCTTCTGGGCCGGAGTCGGCCGGAGCTTCCCGGATCTGGGAGAGGCGGCGTCCACCCGCTACTACGTCGAGAATGAACGTCGGCTCTTTCGCGAGCATCTGCCCGACCTTCCCGGTTTGAGAGTCTTCAAGACCGACCTCTGGGACGAAGCAAAGAACACCCGCATCCTCGCCTGGGCGAGCCGCCTCGGCGCCATCGCTTACGGGGTTGATATCTCGCCGCCCACGGTGGCGAAGGCTCGACTGGCCTTCGATGAGCATGGTCTCCGCGCCGCGGTTTCCGACGTTCGCGAGCTGCCCTTTCGCGAGGGAAGTTTCGACGCGATCTATTCGATGGGCACCATCGAGCACTTCGATGAGACCGAGCAGGCGGTGCTTGAGATGGCCCGCGTGCTCAAGCCGGGCGGTCGGGCCATCGTGGGCGTGCCGAATCGTCACGATCCTTTCCTGCGGCCGCTCCTTTCCACGGTTCTGCAATGGCTGGGTCTTTACGCCTACGGCTTTGAAAAGTCCTATTCGCGGCGTTCTCTCCGCGCCATGATCGAGCGGTCCGGCCTGACCGTGGTGGCGGAGACCGCGATCCTCTTCATCCCCGGCTGGCTGCGCATGCTCGACCTGGCGTGTCATTCGTGGTGTCGGCCCCTGACCAGACTCACGAGCCTTCTTGTATGGCCCTTTGTGCTTCTTGACCGCCATGTGCCCGCGGTGCGGCGGCATGGTTATCTCCTCGCCACCGTGGCCATGAAACCGAGCGCCCCCGGAACTGTTTAACGCAGGCGGCTCGGTGCTCGAACCGTCAGTCCCGTTCCGCTTTCAGCCTCCACTCGCCGACGGCGAGACCAAGGGGTCGCGGATCCTGGTTATGAAGGACGCGGTCCGCGATGACTGCGGGTTCACGGGTGGCAAGCGTTAGTGATGTCACGTCTCCGCCGAGTCGACCCAGGGCCAGAGTGTGTGAGCGCCACTCCGGCGACACTTCGATCTCCCCAAGCCGCCGCCCGTTGATCGACCAGTCGATGCGGCGATTGCCCGGGAACGACCGCAACTCGATCTCGATCGATTCGCCGGCCGACTCACGGTTTCCCTTGAACTGCAGAATGCCCGCGTCCTTCATCCAGCGCCAGCTTCGGTCGCGTTCGTACTCGCGCGGGAAGAAGCCCGTCCAGGCGCTCAGATAACCGTTGCGCGCGGTCGCGGGGGCGGTCACGGCGAAGACCAAAGAACCCGCATAGGCTACAACCGGGGTCAGCCCACGATCTCTTGCGAACCGGTCGGAATCACGCGCGATCCAGTCGCCGAGGGCCGTGCGGCGGCGCACGATGAGGTGCGTGAATCCGAGAAGCCCGAGTTTCTCTCCAAGTCGCGGCTCGCCGCAGTCGTCGAAGCCTGCTCCGCCCAGCAGCGAAACCTCGGCGCGGAGGAGCCCTGCGGCCAGGGTGTCGGACACCCGGATCGGCTCGACGCAGTCCAGCACGCGGATCGGGCCGGGCTCATCGCTCAGGAAGCGATGAGCGGCAGTCGGGAGCACGTCTCGCGACCGCCACGGAGGGAACGGCGCGTATTCGATCGCGGCGATTCCGAGGAGGGCCGCGGCGGCGAGCCGAGCCGGTCCGCGGGATCGCCAGAGCGCGGCGACCCCCGCGCCCGCGAGCAACGAGGTCATGAGACCGACGACCACGCCGAAGCGGGCATAACCACGGAACATCGGAGCCACTTCGTATAAGAAGGCGGAGGGGCGGAGAAAGGTGAAGGACAAGACGGTTCGCTCAGGAGAGAGCGAGCACAGGAGCGCCACCGCGGCCACGACCGAAAGTGCGGGTGCGGCCCGAAGACCCATCGTTGAACTATCCCCGCGGAAGCGCAGCCACAAGGCCACGATGGCCAGGGCGATGAGAGAGAGACCGAGGCTCACCTGTTGATGTTCCAGCAGGCCGACACCGATGCCGCGGCGGAGCCAGAACGCCTGAACCGCCGACCCCCAAAGTGGGTGGTCGGCGGGCGGAACCAGGTAGCTCCACCAGCGCGCGCTCCAATCGAAGAGTTCCGATCGCGGAAAGGCAGTGGCGCTTGGACGGGTCATGACTTCGGGAACCAGGCAGCCCACGATGCCGAGGCCCGCGAGGGCGGCCGCAATCAGCACGAGCGCGGTGATGGTCACACGTCGTGCGCGATGGTCGAGCCTCTTCGGTGAACCCATCCCCCACGCGAGAAGGGCAACCGGGCTCACCACCGCGATGATGAAGCCGCCGTAGAAATCGGCGAGGGCCGCGGCCGCGGCGGCGAGGAGCAGGACGGTCGCGCGAAGCGGGTTGGGCTGATCGACGCATCGCCACAAAGCAAGGAGGTAGAGAGGCAGCCACTGGGTCTGGGCAATGTGCGGATGCCCTCCCGCCTGCATCACATGAAAGGGAAGAAACGCGTAGGCGAGGCCCGCTACCAAGGCGCCGGCATGGGAGTCGAGGGCGTATCGCGCCAGAAGATAAGCCGCGGCCGCGGCGAGGGGAAAGGTGATGAGCACCAGGAAGTTGTACGCGGCCACCGGACCGATGAGCCAGGTGAGCCACCGACCCGGGAGATCGGTGAGGGGTTGCAGGTAAGGGGGGGGCACGTGGCCGATGCGGAACTGATTGATGACCACGAGCGCGTCGCGATTCGGATCGCCCGGGCTCAGGATCTCCTCGCCGCCGAAGATCCGATCGGAAGGTGAGAGCACCACCGGGGCCGCCATCAACAGGGTCATCACCGCGGCGGTTGCAAACGCGAGGACCGCTCCTCGACGCGCGGACCACTCTGGACCCCGCATTTAACGCCACCCCTCCACCAGATGCAGACCTCCGACCGGCGAGGCGGCGAGCAAACCGCCAGCGGACGCGGAGTCGAGGGCGAGAGTCCACACCCGATCGGTCATCTGGCCGCGTCCGCCCAGGCGGTTCCAGCTCACGCCCAGGTCGAGGGATCGATACACGCCGCCCCACGAGAAATCGCTCACGAAGATGGCGGCACCATCCGGGGTCGTGGCCAGGCTCGTGTAGTCGGAGCTCGGCAGGCCGCGCGCGCCGAGCAGCCAGCTCCGCCCGTGATCGGTCGAACGGTACAGGCCCGCGCTCGTGGCCGCGAGGACGATCGAGGTCGACCCTGGAATGATGGTGAGCGCATTCACTCGAGCGACGCCCGGGCTCGCGGTCGCGGCCCAGGTCCGACCTTCATCAAGGCTTTCGTGAAGGCCGCTGCTGGTGGCGGCGAAAGACACCTCCCCTTGGGGCGACAAGACGACGGCCGACACATCGCCATGGGTCGTCAGCATGGAGTTCCACGCCCTTCCGCCATCTCCACTGCGGAAAAGGCCGGCAGAGGTGGCCGCGAGGATGGTCTGGCCTCTGAGGCTCGCGAGGTCATTGACCCGGGGCGCCCGCCCTCGAAGGGGGGCGGTGAGCGGGAGCATCCGCCAGATGCGGTCGGGGGGGCCGAGCGCGTAAAGCCCCTGATCCGTCCCGGCGAGGGCACGCGTGCCGGCAATGGCCAGAGAGTGCACCTCCCGCCCCTTGAGGCCTTCGCCCAAAAGACTCCACACCCCATCCGGCGACCCCGCGCTGAAGACGCCGCCGTGAGTACGGTTGCCCCACACACTGGCCAGGACCCGCGACGCGAAGGGGTTCCGATCAAACACAATCCGCGAAACGAAGCGTTCCCTGAAGCCCTGGTTCGATGGGGTCCAGGTGCGGCCGTGGTCCTCGCTCCGAAGCACCCCAAAGCCATCCGTTCCCGCGAGAACCGAACCGCCCGGGAGAGTGATGATGGTATTCACCACGACGTCCCTGGCAGTGACGGGGCGCCACTCCTTCCGGTCGTTGAGTGTGACCCACAGTCCTTCCGTGGTGCCCGCGTAGAACGTCCCCGGTCGATCGAGGTCCTGAGCGAACGCCCGCGTTCTTCGGCTGCCGAAGGGCAACCCTCGAACCCTGGACCACTGATCGCCGCCGTCCGGCGCGCTGTAGATGCCGGAACAGGCGGTCGCGTGCACCAGGTCCGGGTTGCGGCGATCCAGGGTGATCGTGAAGACATCCGAGTCCTCGATCATCCCGCGAGACACCGGCCGCCAGTTCATCCCCCCATCGACGGTTTTCCATGGAAGGTGCCACGTGCCCACGTAGATGATCCGGGGATCTCTCGGATCGATGGCGACCGACTCCACATTGCGCAGTTCATCGTGGCCGGGCGGCGTGATCCGCCTCCAACTCCGGCCCCCATCCGAGGATGCGAAAACCCCGTTCAACGAACCGGCGACGACCTGATTCGGATCGGAGGGAGAGAGGCTCAGGGCCCGCACCGACTCTCCCGCGAGGGTGAGGGTAAACGTCGCCCCGCGATCGAGGCTTATCGCCACGCCGCCGCCCTGGGCGTGGACATCCCAGAAGCCCACGAGGAGAGTGCCGAGCGGGCTCACCACCAGTTCGTCGAGATTCTGATTTCTCCAGGGAAAGCCAGGAGTCAGACGCTCCCATGAGCGACCGGCCGTCTCGGAGCGGTACAGCACGCCTCCGGCGCCTCCGAGATACACGCGTTCCGGGCGCAGAGGATCCCTGGCAAGCGCCCGTACGTCACCGCCTTCCGGACCCACGGAGACCCACATTGGCCCCGGCGCGAAGGAAGGCGAGGGAGAGTCGACCAGTAGGAACGTCAGCAGGGCGCTCCGAGCAAGCATGGCCCCCATTTACACCGTCTCCTTGTGTCGAGCCCACCGGTCCCGGAAAAAGGACGGGGCGGACCCGATACCGTCTCGGGCCCGCCCCGCTTTACTCTCGGCTACTTCTCCGAAGGAGCTGAAGCACCCTCGGGCACGAAGATCACTTCGACCCGTCGGTTCCCCTTGAGCGCCGGAGCGGCCTGGGCCTGGGAAGTCCCGACACCCCTCACCGTGATCCGCGACGCATCGACGCCACGCTCTCCCACGAGATACGTCTTCGTCGCCTCGGCGCGCTGTCGCGACAAGAGGTCGGGTCGGGCTTCGGTTCGATCGGCATGGCCGATGATCAGCACGCGGCTTCGCGGATCCTCACGGAGACGCAGCGCCACGTCGTCCAGGCAGGCCTTGTCGACGTTGTTGAGACGAGAGCGGTTTTGCGGGAAACCGGTCGCGGCGCAGGTCATGGTCTGGGGGGTGGGGGTGGGAGCAGGGATGCGGAGGTTGCAGGACGCTTCGGCATCGCCGCCGCGGCCGTCAGCGACCCGAACGGTCGCGATCAGGCTTGCCGGCCCGCTGACGTCGGTCGTATCCAGCTGGACGCTGGCGTTTGCGCCAATGATTCGTCCCGCGCTGGTTGTCCAGGTGTAGGTCAAGGCGTCGTTGTCCGGATCCGCGGCATTGGCACGAAGGTCGACGGTTTCACCCGCCTTGATGCTCGCGCTCGAAGCTGTCTCTTATACACATCTTCCGAGCCCACGAGACTAAGGCGAATCTCGTATGCCGTCTTCTGCTTGAAAAAAAA
>ENA-ORBV01004174-ORBV01004174.1-microbial-mat-metagenome-genome-assembly--contig:-NODE-4174-length-28100-cov-17.008886_pt1 | contig 28100 bp, 30 predicted proteins | sample MGYA00237777_ERZ505514 | MGnify/ENA primary metagenome ERZ505514 (study PRJEB26160, sample SAMN06269048) | microbial mat metagenome | isolation source: Oligotrophic lake microbial mat | place...
ATTTTATCTGTCAATATTTTTGCTTCTACTGATTATAGGATTAAGAGTTTTAAGATATTATAAAAGTAAAAAAGCAATCTAACAGAAAAGCCACTCAATGAGTGGCTTTTTTTTCATTCCTTGCCCTGCAATGCAGGGCAAAAAAAGGGGCAAAAAAATACAAGTGGTGTGCTGGATTTCCTGACTTGGGCAATTGTACTTTTGGTTTAGAAAACATTTCCAACTTTTAATTATGTAATCCTGTTCAGAGATTTCTTTAATCCTTGGCAGTCATAACACCCCCAGTCAGCAAGCTGACAGCCCCCTGAAGGTGGCAATAATATTTGTGTGTAACTTAAAACTCTTCGCTCTTTGGCTTGGCAGTCATAACACCCCCAGTCATCAAGCTGACAGCCCCCTGAAGGTGGCAATAATATTTGTGTGTAACTTATAACTCTTCGCTCTTTGGCTTGGCAGTCATAACACCCCCAGTCAGCAAGCTGACAGCCCCCTGAAGGTGGCAATAATATTTGTACAACTCTTAACTCCTAAATTTAAAACTCTCTGATTAACATCATTATTGAAAAATGTTCAAATTTAAGTAATTTACATTCGTTGATTATGCAAAATAAAAACTTTATAGGTTATTATGGCTTTCTATCATAAGCTTGGCGAAATGCCTAGCCCAAAACATACTACTTTCTATAAGCCCGATGGCGGTCTTTATAGAGAAGAACTCGTTAGTACTAAAGGGTTTTCTGGAATTTATTCCAATCGTTATCACATCCACGCCCCTACTCAAACTTTTGATTTGCAAGAGCTTGAGCCAGAACGTAATGTGGATTGGAAAGAAGCTCCGCTTAAACATTTCCATTTTTTCACAGACAATAAGAAAACTAAGGGTGATTTCCTTTCTGCTCGTAATTGCTTTTTGCAAAACACACATTGTAGAATTTATACAGCCCACCCGACAGAAAATGCAGATTATTTCTATAAAAATGCCTACGCCCATGAATTTATTTTCGTGCATCATGGCACAGGTGTTTTGCTTTCCGATTATGGCAAATTACCGTTTGTGGCTGGCGACCAAATAGTTGTTCCACAGGGAACTATATTCCAAATGGTATTCGATAATTTCGACAATAATAAGCTATTTATAGTGGAAAGCGGTACTCCCTACGAAATTCCAAAACACTACCGCAATGAATATGGTCAGTGTGAAGAGCACGCTCCTTATTCAGAAAGAGATTTCAATATCCCTCAATTTTTGGAGCCAGTTTGGGAATTAGGCGAATACAGAATTATTATCAAAGCCAAAGATAGATATTTTGAATATACACAGCCTCAGCATCCATTCGATGTAGTTGGTTGGGACGGTTATTTATATCCATATTCAATTAATATCAAAAGTTATCATCCAAAAGTGGGACGTATCCATTTGCCGCCCCCAGTGCATTTGCTATTCAACACTCAGCATTTCGTTGTGTGCAACTTCAATCCACGTCCTTTCGATTGGTACCCAGGAGCAATTCCAGCGCCTTATTTCCATTCTAATTTAGATAGTGCCGAAGTTTTATACTATGTGGAAGGCGATTTTATGTCTCGTACTGGTGTGGTGGAAGGCTCTATCACAATACATCCACTTGGGATTCCACACGGCCCACAACCTGGCAAAACAGAGAAATCTATCGGTGCCACCCATACCAATGAATATGCTATAATGGTTGATACGTTCGAACCTTTGCACCCTACTACAAACGTGATAGAAACAATAGACGAAAATTATTACCGCAGCTGGCTGGAAATAAAAAAGAAAGATTAATTTTGAAAGCAACAAAAAAGAATTTTTAATAAACGCAATATGTATATCTATATTTAAAGAATAATTGTATATTGCGTTTTGTATTGGGAGAATTATTATCAGAGCTAATTAAGCTGAAAGTAAATAAATAATCTTAAAAGAAAAGGTTGAATTGATAAAAAATATAATCATAAAAAATGTTGCGACTTATGACAATATTGGTGTTGAAGTTATTGACTTGAAAAAAGTAAATTTTATTTACGGTGCTAATGGTTCTGGAAAGACAACGATTTCTAACTTTCTTTTCAACGTATCAGAACAGAAGTTTAATAATTGTGCCGTAGACTGGCAAAATACAATTCGTCTTAACACTTTAGTTTACAACAAAGAATTTCGGGAAAGAAACTTTGGGAAAGGAAAACTAAGTGGAGTTTTTACACTAGGTGAAGCAACCTTAATGTTGATAGGTTTTCTGCTTACCTAAAAATATTAATAAGTCAGAATACCGCAAATAGTGAATTCCTAAATAATAAAATAAAAGAACCAAGCAGAAGTATTGAATTGATTTCATTAAAAGAACAATTTGATTTATTCGCTGAATTAATTACTAATGCAAATACAGAACAAATAAGACTGAAACCCAAAATATTAATTATTCCTATCTTCCCATAATTGACAATAACATTGTATCCTTATTTTACCCAAATTTTCTTTGACTTTCTCATTAACTTAACTTTTCATTTCTTCTAATATTTATGTTTTCCTACAGACCAACTACTATTTGGAAGATTAGACTTTAAATATTTCTCCCCAGATTCTATTGCACCATCTTCCATTTCCGTACCCATAGAGTCATTCCAACGATTTAGATAACCAAAAAGAGCGATAACACCCATAATCTCTACAATTTCACCTTCTGACCAATATAGTCTCATTCTCTCTGCAATATTATCATTAACTGAATTTGGTATAACTGAAGCCAAATGAGCTAATTCCAAAGCTGCTCTTTCTTTTTCACTAAATGCAGGGTGTGTCTTGTAATCCCAAATGTTTTCCAATTGTTCTTGCTCTGCATCATATCTTTCTGCTGCTCTGATTGTATGCGCCTGACAATAATTACAACCAGCAACATTACTACTAATAAAACCAATAAGTCGTTTGAGTGCACTTGTAACAGTGCCGTGATTTTCCATCACAGCTTTGTTGAGTTCAATAAAAGCATTTGCAATAGCTGGTCTATGGTGCATAGTTTTGACACTATTCGGACAGAAACCCAAAGTTTCATTGTAAAATATAATTAATTCTTGTAATTTTACATCATTTTGGTCTGATGCAGGATTTACTAATGGTCTTTTCATATTGCTTCTTTGATAAATTTGTTTTTCAAATACTCTTTTAACTATTTCAAATATACTTAATTTATTTAAATTATTGTATTATTAATAATCTAACTAATATAATTTAAAACTTAGCTTTTGTCAAGAATATGAATTAAAAATAAATTTAACGAGAATTATCTAAATAAAAGAACTCATAAAAAAAGCACCACTAAATTTCTAAAGTCGTGCTTCTACTAAATCAATTAATCAAAAAATTACTTAGATTTTAACATTCCTTCCATCTGGAAAGCTGAGTATAAGCCATTCATAATTCCTTCTAAGTTTTCGTTGTATGGTTCAATTGGAGTACCCATTCCCATAGCATCTACCACTGTTCTGAATTTACATTTTGCCTTTTTCTGCTTCTATCAATTCAATTATTGCTTCTGAAAATATTTCTGGTTTTTGGACTGGAGCGTTTTGCATAGCTGCTCCAAATCCCACAGCCATTTGGTTTTGCACCTGTGATTAATACTTTTTTCTCATTAAACTTACTAACTTAATAAGATTTTGTTAAAATTGATATTACTTACAATTGCAAATAATATTGAAGTTGTTTTGGAAGTAAACTAATCACAGTACAAAGCTATATATAAGATATTCCAATAACATAAAAAAAAGTTACCGCACCTTTCAGTACGATAACCCAAAGTTTAGTTATACAGGTCTTCTGCCTTGAATAACTCTTAATATGATTGATATTAAAGCTATAAGTAAAAGAAAGTGAATTACAGCTCCCAAACTATAAGCAAAAAATCCAATGGCCCAAAAAATAATCATTACTACTGCAATTGTGTAAAGTATATTTCCCATGATTCTAACATTAATTATAAAATAATTCTTCAATCCGAAAAGTAAAGTTGAGTGCTAAAGTATTGTAAATAGAGTGATTAGGACAGGTTGTTTCTGTCTGAATTACAAACGGAATTGATTGTGCTAAATTGCAAAAGATTGGAAATACATAAGTTATAAAAAATATAATACAACTTCAATGTATAGAATAAAATATTGAAAAAAAAGCTCCTTTTGAGGAGCTTCATTTATTTGCCTTTCAGCAGAAGTTTTTTGATTGAGTCTATGCTCTGTTTGTCTGAATCTTGGTAATGCGAAGCGAGTTTGTTTCTAATCCTAAATATATGTCTTAGGTAAAATATGAACTAGTGTTTTGAAATCCGCTTCATCACAACCCTCCAAAACCTTAACTGTCATTTTAAATCGCCATCTTCGCCAAGCCCGAAATGTTATCTGCAAGCGTAACGTACGACCGTGCCACTATCTGACCGACACCTAAACAACCAATATTTTGACAGCCAAACAAACTTTGCTACAAAGACAGAAAATATAAAATTGTTGAAAACTTATTTTGTATTGTTAGTTATCCTAACTATATTTGCATAGGCAATATTACCGCAACAATTTAATTCATAATCAAATGAGTAAATCAATTTTCTATCACGCTGGTTGTCCTGTATGTTTAAGTGCAGAACACGACATTATTAACCTTCTAGGTGCTTCAAATGTAGAAGTAGTTCACTTCGGCACAGACAAATCAAGAATTGCTGAAGCTGAAAACGCAGGCGTAAAATCTGTTCCTGCTTTGCTAACCCCAAACGGAAATGTATTGCACATCAATTTTGGTGCTTCAATCGCAGACGTAAAAGGTTAAAAAATTGCTCCACATTGTTAGGACAACTACCTTTGTGGAGCATTTAAATTGTTCAAAAATAAAATATTTATTAATTATTTGCTGCGTGTTGTGTTTTCAATTTGTAAATGCACAGAACGACATCAAACCAAAAACAAATAAGAAAATGCAAGTAGCAGTTTGGGACACCTATGTAACAAAAAAAGACGGTAGTAGTATGCACTTTGACATTATTGCACCATCCGAGGTAAAGGACACAAATATTATTTACAACTACGGTAAAAAATATTTAGAAACAAAAGGGCAAGAAGGACAACCGTTGACATCTAAAGAATGTAGGTTTTGCCACATAGAAACGGTAAAACCAAGTTGGGAAGCCGAGATTAAACAAAACGGATATTTCATCATTGAAATGGAAAATTGCAAATGAACAAATCACCTTTTGACTTATCGCATCAAAACCAAAGCATCGAAAGCAAAATTGTTGCTTCATTAGAAAGAATTTCACAAGTATTTAGAGTATTGCTTTGGAATGAAAGTAAAGAACATTCTTTAAGTCCGATACAAATTCAAGTATTGATTTTTTTACTCCACCACACCGAAGAAAAAAGAAAAGTAACTTATTTGGCAGACGAGTTTAATATGACCAAAGCTACAATCAGCGACACAATTAAAACTTTGGAACAAAAAAAACTAATAAAAAAAGATTACGAACCTCACGACACAAGAAGCTACATCATACAACTTACTAAAAAAGGGAAAGCAATTGCCCGTCAGACATCTTTGTTTACAGAACAGTTGCAAGTGCCAATTGACAAACTACACGCTGACGATAAAGAAAATTTATTGTTAAGTTTAATTGGAATTATTCAACACCTAAATAAAACGGAAGTAATTACCATTCAACGAATGTGTTTAACTTGTTCGCACTATAAAAAAGCAGAAAATGGAGAGCCACATTTTTGTAAATTACTCAACCAAAATTTATATTCTAAAGATTTGCGAATTGACTGCCCCGAACACTCGACAATATGACACCGAAAGAACGCCAGCAGATAGCAGCGGTTTGGCAAAATGGCGAGTTCATTGCTCCGCAAACACATTTGTGGTTAATCAAACATTGGTTCTCCGCATGAACATTTGTGATGAAAATCGTGACCTTCACCATGCCGCAAACCGTTGACGGTCATTAGATACAGTTGCTTTTTTCTCCACAAAACCCTAAATTGCAGATTCAAAGACTAAATCATGGAAGGAACTATTCAAATCCACATAGAAAAACTGCCTGAAGGATTATATCTGGCTACATCAGATGATATCCAAGGGCTTGTGGCTCAGGGCCGAACCATAACTGAAACGTTGGAGATTGCGAGGGATGTTGTAAAGAAGCTTTTGGAATCCCAGTCAGACAATGGCAATAGAGTGACTAAACTCGGCGATCATTTTGATTATCCGCTTGTGATCGGAATGTGATATGGGAGGCTTTGTGGATTTAGCTATCGAGAAGTTGTAAAGCGGCTCAAACAATTTGGTTTTGAATTTCATAGACAGGCAGCGGGGAGTCATGAGATTTGGTATTCATCCGCAGCAAATCGGTATACCGCGGTTCCCAATCATACAGGGGATATGCCAGAAGGAACTTTAAGAGCGATCATGAAGCAGGCAATGATTTCCCCAGAAGAATTCCTTGACAATGCGTGAACCGACCGATAACTTATGCTTCTCACCATGGCGGATATTCCTGACTACAATGTTTTGTTCCTTAAGACAGATTCCGCTATCTTGAAGATGAAAACCTGGAACGCCACGGCGCGAAGCCAGAACGTTATAGCCAATGGTACGTCGTCCTTGCAAACGACAACCACCAACTTACAATTTTAGCATTAAAACAGAGGCAAACCATTTTGATTGGTGACCAATGAGATAGAAGCTAAATGGCAAAAGGACTGCATCTAAACCGATACTATGACCAGCCCTGTGTTTTTTGTTTTTTCCCCAGCACACATAGAAAATTGAAATTCTTCCTGCCCACAAACGGCACGTTTGGCTTAGCGCGACACACAAACCAAGGGTATCGACATAGAAATAGGTTCTGCCTGTCAAAGTCTATACTCTGTTTCCTGAATCTATCTGAAAAAAAACATTAATTTCGCCTGGCCTTCCGAGCCGCATTTAGGATGCTGTTTTATAAACTTTTTACTATGTTCAGATACTTTCTTTCCCTGGCATTTCTCTTCATGCTCCAGGTATCCTTTGCACAAAAGGATTGGCAGAGTAAATATGATGAAGTAGGAATAGACCATTTTCATGAAGGCATAGTTGCTGTAAAGAAGGCGGGTAAATGGGGCTATGTGGACACGAGGACTGGAAAGGAAATTACGGAGATACAATACGATATTGCATACTGGTTTGAATTTGGCATTTGTCGTGTGAGCCTGAATCGTAAATGGGGTTACCTCGATAAAAAAGGTAAGGAATTTATCCCTATAAAATATGATGCCCTTTCTGCATTTAGTAACGGTGTGGCCGCGGCAAGTTTTGGCTATGGCAAGGCCGGGTATATCAATTACAAGGGCGAGGAAGTAGTTCCTTTTATCTATCAGTTCAGCGATGAATTCAAGGATGGATTAGGACTGGTAACGCTTAATGGTAAGGAAGGTGCGGTAAATGAAAAGGGCGAACTGGCCATCCCCTGCGCATTTGAGGATGTGGACAAGATTTTCGGAACCTTTGTCATTGTCAAAAAGAACAATAAGTACGCGGTCATTACCCGTACCGGCGATTATGTATCAGATTATGTGTACCAGGATTTTGGGTACGATCTTTATTATGGTTTTATGGCGGCGATGAAGGATGGAAAATGGGGGTATATCGATGAGGCTGGCTACGAAGCTTTTCCATTTATATATGAGGAGGTAGCCAAGTCTTTTTATAGTGCTGCGGTTACGGTGAAGGCGAACGGAAAGTGGGGATTATACAGCCTGGCAGGAAAGGAGTTGCTGCCATTTGAATTTGCCAATGAACCTGTTTTTTACAACGGGTATTACCTCATAAAGGACGATAGAAAAAAATTCGGCCTGTTGGATACCAGTAAAGCGATTCTTCTTCCCATCAAATATGAATCCATAGAATCGGGCACCAGCAAGGAACTATTTGCTGTACAGGAGAATGGTCAATGGGCGTTTATAGATAAAAATCAGCGGGTAGTTATATCCATACCAATGGAAGAAGCAAATGGTTTCTATGGAAGTGTCGGGCTATTTAAAAGGGACGGAAAATGGGGACTTGTAAAGGCAGACGGTAAGGTGATTCTTGAGCCGGCCTATACATCCATGTGGGGTTTCAGAAATGGGATGGCCAATGTAAGAGACGGGATTCATACGGGCGCTATTGATACAACGGGTAAGTTGATGGTACCCCTCGTATATGAATTATTGACAGAGTTTTCAAATGGAAATGCACGGTTCGAGAAAAGAATGGAAGGCTTCAAGAAATATGGATTGGTCAATACTTCAGGTGTAGTCATTACCGGCAAATTATATGATAATATCGGTGATATGAATGGGGGTATGTATAACGTGAGAGTCGGAGGATTGACCGGGTTCCTCGATAGGAATGGTAAGGAGGTGATTCCCGCTATTTATGATTTTGCCGGAAAGTGGGCAAATGGAAAGGCAAAGGTGGGAAAGGGAGGTTTGTACGGGTTTATTGATCCATCAGGCAAGGAAATTATTGCCATAAAGTATACGTCTATTGCCAGTTTTGTGAATGGGTTGGCGATTGTATCGGCCGGAAATAAATTTGGAATAATAGATGTAACCGGGAAAGAATGGGTGCCTTTAAAGTATGATTCCATCGGGAGTTTTTCAAACGCGTTAGCCGTTGTATCCCTCGACAGCAAATTAGGGTTCATAGATAATTCAGGCAAAGAACTTGTACCTCCGATGTATGATTCCATCGGGAGTTTTCTGGATGGATTGGCGATGGTATGCACAGATAAAAAGTTTGGAATGATTAACAGGCGTGGTGAAGAGATTGTGCCGACAAAGTATGATGCAATTCAACCTTTTGTGGATAGTGTTTCCATCGTATCGTTGGGAGGAAAGTACGGAATGATTAATAGGATGGGGCAGGAAGTATTGCCGGCAAATTATGAGGCTATAGCTGGTTTTTCAAGGGGGCTATCCTTGGTAAAGTTCAATGGAAAATACACCTATCTGAACAGGAAATGGAAGGAGCTATTTCCTTTTCCATATGATTCACTGGGAACCTTTAATGAAGGGCTTTGTATGGCAAGGCTTGACGGAAAATATGGCTACATTGATCTTGCAGGAAAAGAAATGATAGCCTTTAGATATACTGCCGCACAGGACTTTGAATCAGGAGTAGCGGTGGTGGAACTGGATAATTTTAAGATTAGGATTGATAAAGCGGATAAGGAATTATCAAGAGTGGAGAAGAAGAGTGCTTCGGAAGAGTTATGTATGGCAAAATTTGAGCTTTATAAAAAGGGGATGACCAGTTTTTATATGGCTGCCAAAGACTGGAAAGAGTTTGCTGAGGGAATGGATAATAGTATAAACAGCCATTTTAGCAATAGTTTTTATGCAGAAGAAAAGGAGTTGTTAAAAATATTAGAGGATATGGAGTCGGATGGAAGCGAGTATAATAGCCGGCGGAGCACTGTCATAAATCTCTCTAAGGGGGTTAAGGAAACCCAAAAGAAAATGATGCCCTTAATGGTGGCAGGGGACCTCCGCAAGCCTTTCGCTGATTTTGCCTTTGTAAAGCTTACCATAATGTTTTCCATACAAGAGGTCATGTTTAAAGATGTATTTAATGCTATTGAACCTACGGACGATTACCTGAATACCAAGCTCCATTATCTTGATATGTTTTTAGGACTAAGAAACCAAAGCATCGGGTTGATTTATGGAAGGCAATACCTGGCAGAAATACCAACTTTTAAGGCCCTTGACCAATGGCTTACCAAAGAAAAAATTGAAAACTTTGAAAAAAGCTATTCGGAGCTGATGGCAGAATATGAAAAACTGAATGCAATGAAATAGGGAGTTGGCGTTCATTGATCAAATCCACCACCAATGGAATTACCTTTGTTAAAGTTGCTTTGAATTAAAGGAGGATAGGTTACAAAGACCCTTATCTTGAGGACGCAATCATGAGATTGTGAGGGACTACTTTTTTAGCTCAATCGTTTTGGACAGGTGTGCGAGTAAGTATATATTTTCGTTCACCTACGTGGAACAGTTACGCTTTCCAAAAATCCACAACTGCATTTTGCTAAACGTTATCGGAACCTTTTGGAGACAGTGCCATCATTAAACTATCAAACAATGAATAAACTCCTCATAGCAATACTATATTTCGGAGTGGCAAGTTGCGGTAACCCACAAGCAGACCCATCCAAAATAGTTCGAACAACGCTTCCTACTGACAGCGTAACTACACAATCAACAGTTTTAACAAAAGCAGATTTCAGTACATCTTTCGGAGCAAACACGGTAACTCAAATGGGTAGGGCTATAAATGGCATCTTTCAGGATGTAGATGACAACTATTGGTTTGCTCCTAATGAAAGGGCTTTACAAAATGGCTTCTTTGAGATGGTTACAGAAGAAGTACAAGGAATCACCTTTACTTTTTCCGCACTGGAAATTGGTAAATCAATAAAGTGTTTGCACTTTTGTGATTAAACAAGAAGAGCTCCCGCAAAAAAGAACGGGACAGGCTGTGTGAAGGGAGACTTTCAAGCACGGTTCCATGAGAACCTCGGGGTGAAATTTCCCGGGGTGACTCGATTGTGTATCATGCAAAAGAACGAACGTGATTAAAGAAATATTAACTTATATCCAGAATGAAAAATATAAAATATGTTCCGAAATTTATTATTGTTCTTAGTTTTTTTATATTACTAATTTGTGTTATGAGTTTATTTTTGGGAAGAACAAAAGTATTTTTAAGAATTGATACTTTACAACATGAGTTTCCGAATTTTTATCAGCATATTTCTAATTTTTCCATAAGTTATTTATTGTTATCAGGCATTGGTTTTATGTGGCTACTTTTGGGTATTAGCTTTAAATATGTTACGTGGCTTGCTATATCGATTTTAATTAGCAACTTTATATATGAATTATGGATTTCTATTCTCAATACCCCAGACATATTTGACGCCTATTTCGGATTAAGTGGAACAATTTTAGCTTTCTTATTTTTAATTATTACTAAAAACTATGGACTTAAAGCGAATCCCCTAATAGAAACCGGAATTGTAATAAAACATTAGTGATTTGAGTAATGCACGAACGCACAACAAAGGTATTGCTGCAAGCAGGGCAGGACGTTGTAATCTTCGGCTGCAGTTTGCTGTCCGCTTCGGCAGGACAAGCATCTTTGGGCTTTTGTTTGTTATCTTTTACTTTTATATCTTTATTCAACAGCGGTTGAGGTCAGACACAGCAATGAATTCCCCTGCCTGCAGCAATACCCGACCGTTATAAGCAAGCGTAAGCCTTATGAAAGTATTACTAGTTTTATCATTTTCTGCTTTAATTTCTAACTTATTTGGTCAGGAAAAAGTGCCCGATATCTACAGGGGGTTAGAGCACTTCACAACGAGAGCATGCTCACAATGTGTGAATAATGTAACTTATTTTCAAAATCATGTAACGTATTTATGTATCAAGCTCATGAACTTACACCTTATGAGAACCTCTAAAAACCTATCATAAAAGTATGACATATGATTTGAAGTTTGTACCTTGAAGAGATGAAAAACAAGAACTAGTCAGTACTCTTTGATGGACAAAATGGAATGACAAAACTCATTGTCCTTATGGATCCGCTTATTGCAATAGGTGAGACGAGAGATTTTGAGTCGTTCAGAGCAATTCTTGAAAAAGCCACAATAGAAAAGATAACAGAAAAAGGGGGTAGCTCTCTATTTGATAGGGTCATGCTTTTCAAGGCATTGGTATTACAGAATCTATATGGCCTGAGTGATGAGCAATTGGAATATCAAATCACTGACCGATTAAGTTTCATGGGATTCCTGGATTTGACCCTTGCTGATAAAGTGCCCGATTAAAAGACATTTTGGCTTTTTCGGGATGTACTAACAAAGACTGGAGTAATTGAAGAGGCCTTTGAACTGTTCCGTGATAAACTGAGACTGAATGGCTATATGGTTCAGGAAGGGAAAATCGTAGATGCAAGTATTGTAAAGGCTCCTATTCAAAGGAACAGCAGGGAAGAAAATGAGAAAATCAAAAATGGAGAGATTCCTCAGGAATGGTCACAAAATAAGAGTTGACAAAAAGATGTTGATGCCAATTGGACCCGGAAAAATGGAAAGAATTAGTACGGATACAAGAATCATATAAAGTACACCGCTACCTGCAACGTGCACTTGTTGCGATGGATACAGGGCTCCAGCAATCGGTAAAATCACAAAGCTCGATTGTTCAAGCATGAAATTGATGAGCGGCTTTAAGATGGCAAGGGCATAAAAGTTGCCCTGATTCCTTAGGGGGAGAAAGGGCATTTTTTAGATGCTAATTATCCGATGATCAGCAAAATGTAATTCAGCTAGTGGTATGAATGATTAATATCATGCAATATGAGGAAAACTTTCCTTTTACTTTGCAAATTTAAAGTGCAACCAAAGATGTTTTTCATAGTCAAAATACAAAATCAAAACAATTTATGGATACATATTACAATCCTGATGACCTGTATAAATTTGGCAACATCACTGAATTTCAAAAAGCGCTGGGCGATAAATTTTTTTCCTGGTATAATGAAGTATTTAAAGATAGCGCACTCAGCGCAAAAGAGAAATCGTTAATTGCGCTCGCAGTTGCACATGCCGTTCAATGTCCATATTGCATTGATGCGTATTCAAATGATGCTGTTGAAAAAGGTTATAACAATGAACAGATGATGGAAGCAGTTCATGTGGCTGCAGCAATTCGAGGCGGTGCTTCATTAGTTCATGGAGTTCAAATGATGAACAAGGTAAAGGATATAAGCATGTAACTCTGCATCGAAAAGAAGAAAATGAAATCAACAAAAACTTTACACGGGGCACATCATCCTTTGGCAAATAATGACAGGCAACTTGAAGTGTTGGAAATGGAATCAGGCATTCCTTCGTTTCCGCATAGACTTGAAGCAAGTGGCTTATTTCCGTTGAAGCCAACGGGTATTGATATTTTGCAGATTAATATGGGTTACATGTGCAATCAAACCTGCAAGCATTGTCATGTAGATGCAGGACCGGATCGCAAAGAAATAATGACAAGCGATACAATGAATGAACTGCTGACCTTAGTGGAGAAAAATCATTTTCCGACTATTGATCTCACCGGAGGTGCCCCCGAAATGAATCCTGATTTCCGCTGGTTTATTGAGGAAATACGAAAGCGCGATAAAGCATGTAAAATAATTGTCCGCTGTAACCTTACCATCATTCTTGCGAATAAATCGTACAACGATCTTCCGCAATTTTATAAGCATCATCATTTGGAAATAGTTTCATCACTTCCTTTTTATAATGCTGACCGTACCGACCGTCAACGAGGCGAAGGCGTGTTTATGCAATCCGTAATGGCATTACAAATGCTTAACGAAGCTGGTTACGGAAAACCTGACTCAGGTTTAATTTTAAATCTAGTTTACAATCCTTCCGGTGCATTTCTGCCTGCTGACCAGGCTTTGCTTGAAAATGATTTTAAGAAGGAACTGAAAAATAATTATGATATTGAATTCAATAATTTGTTTGCCATTACTAATATGCCCATCAGCCGTTTTCTAGATTACCTGATGCAAACAAATAACTTTCATAAATACATGCAAAAGTTGGTAAATGCATTTAATCCTGCTGCTGCTGCCGGTGTTATGTGTCGCAATACCATTTCAGTTGGCTGGGATGGTAATTTATATGATTGCGATTTCAACCAGATGCTCGGTTTAAAAACTGAAGATGGAATGCCTCAACATATTCGTGATTTTGATCTTGAGCAATTAAATAATCGTTCTATTGTAATTAATCAACATTGCTTCGGATGCACAGCCGGTTCAGGTTCCAGTTGTGGGGGAGCAGTCGCATAAAATATTGACACCATGGCAACACGCATCCTCATAGCTGTTCTGATTCTTGCATACTTTAATGGCGTAAATAAATATTTTAAAGGTGTTGCAACTTTGTGGGAAAGCAAAACTCTCAGGTATAAAACTGCTCTTATAGTAGCCACCATTTCCACTTTTGCAGGCACTGTTTGTTCGTTCTATTTTGCTACAGCATTGATAAATAGTATTTCGGGAAAAGGTTTAATGCCTGATAATACTATTCAGCCACCCTACTTTGTTTTAGCTATAACACTAGCAACAGGAGCAACCGTTTATACGGAATAGGTTGGAGCACGTCCGAGGTTTTAGAAGCAACTATTAAAAAGTGCAACCTATTTAACCTGCATTTCCAGCTCGTGGAATTATTGGCCGATGTTGATGAGGAAAAGGATTTAGTACATATGAAAGGTTTGCAGCTATGATAAGTATTATAATTCCAACTTATAACGAGGAAGAAAGCATTGCTAAAACATTAAATAATATTCAGTTAAATGGAGATGCTAATTTAATAAAGGAAATTATCGTAGTTGATGGAGGCAGTACGGATAAAACAATTGAAAGGGCAAGTGAATGCGGAGTCAGAATAATCGTTTCTCAAAAAAAAGGACGAGCAGCGCAAATGAATGAAGGAGCTGCTATTGCTTCAGAAAATATATTGCATTTCATACATGCTGATTCGCAATTGCCCGAACATTTTGATGCAGATGTGGTAATGGCGGTCAATAAGGGTTATGAAGCTGGTTGTTTCAGGCTTGCATTTAACTATGAACATTGGTTCCTAAAATTGAATTGCTGGTTTACACGGTTTGATTTAAGTGCCTTTCATTACGGTGATCAGAGTTTATTCATTACACGTGATATGTTTATTTTAATTCATGGATTCAATGAAAAATTTATTGTATTCGAAGACCTTGATATCATCCTAAAGATCAAAAAGAATTGTAGGTTTATAATTCTGAAACAGAACATCATAACATCAGCAAGAAAGTATGTTGAAAACGGCATTTTTAAAATGCAAATGGTTTTTTATTTAATGTATATTTTGAAACAATTAGGGGCAAGTCAGCAAAAGTTAGTGAACGTTTTGCGTTCAAGCATCAAACAGGATAAAATTTAGTCTGAGTCATGACAAGTATTATTCCTGCCGACAATGAAGAGGTTTTTATAGTAAATACTCTTCTGGATTTAGTCACTTTAAAGAATGAAAAAACATTTAAAATAATGGGGGGTGATGGTGAAAGCACAGATAGTACCGTTGAAGCTGCAGAGCCTTATGCCCTAATTATTAATACTCAAAAGCGTAAAGCAAAGCATATGAATTTAGGCGCAAAGCATACAAAAAGCAAATTTCAATATTTTGTTCATGCTGATATGACTGTTTCGCCAGGAGCATGGACTACTATTAAAGTTACTATTGCAGGCGGATGGAACAGCGGAGGTTTTAGAAATGCTGTTAAAACTGATACCAAAATATTAAAATGGATCACCAGATTATTTCATTTCTGGCTGAATACTAAAAGCAAGGCAAAGTCTAAATTATTCTATGGTAATAATAGAATATTTATCAGAAAGAACGTATTTGATAAAAAGGGTGGCTTTAAAGAAATTCCTATTATGGAAGGTTACGATTATTCAAAACGAATGCTCGCCTCCTCTAAAGTTTGTCTAATCTCCAATCCGAAATTGATTGAGGATGTACGCAGGCATCTAAAAGATGAGTTTATCAGAACAAGAATAAAATGGAGGGTGATAAAGCAGTTGTATGTGCTAGGAGTATCTCCTGAAAAGCTAGACAGGTAGTACAAAGATATAAGGCAAACAAATCAGAAAAGTCAAAATAGTATGAGTGATAAGATGTACGATGTTATCGTTATTGGCGCAGGTTCCGGTGGGCTCAGTGTTGCTCTTTTTTTGAGTAAAGTTAATTTCAAAGTATTGATAATTGCGAAGACAGATAAAGATGTGGGAGGTGATTGCTTGAATGATGGATGTATTCCAAGTAAGGCACTGCTGCATATTTCCTCAATTGCCCATTGCGCAAAAATGGCGGGTGAGTTTGGTTTAAAAGTTACAGGGAAATTGAATATAAAAAAAGCCATTGAATATGTATATGATCGGCAGGAAATTATTCGTGAACATGAAAATGCCGAATGGCTTAAGAAAAATGGTCTTGATGTAGCACTTGGAGAAGCACATTTTACAGGACAAAATACAATTGCTGTTCATGATAAAGTTTATAAAGGAAATAAAATTGTCATTGCTACAGGTTCACAACCTGTTAAATTAGATGTACCCGGAGTAGAGCTTGTTAAATATTACGATAACAAAAGTATTTTTCAGATTGATGATTTACCGAACAGATTGTTAGTCATTGGCGGTGGGCCTATCGGTATTGAAATTGCTCAGGCTTTTTCGCGTCTCGGAAGTAAAGTAACTGTTATACATCGGGGCACTGCTATTTTGGAGCATGATGAAGATAACCTTACAAAGATCCTTTTAGCGCAACTTGAGAGGGAAGGCATTGAATTTTTACTGGAGACCGCAGTAGAAAAATTCACAAGCGCAACACACGCGACTTTAAAATCAATAAATGGTAAAAAGTCGGAAATTGAATTTGATGTATTGTTTGTAGGTATTGGTAGAAAATTGGTAGTGGATAATTTAAGTCTTGAAAAAGCAAAAATTGAGGTAAAGAATGATAAAATTGTTGTGGATAATTATTTAAGAACCACCAATAAGAATGTTTTGTTGTGCGGAGATATTGCAGGTTCATTACAATTTTCTCATGCTGCTGAATTTCATGCCCGCATCATACTAAACAATTTTTTATCCCCCTTTAAAAAGAAACTGAATAATGATCACATGTCGTGGGTCACTTTTACCGACCCTGAATTGGCAACCTTTGGTTTGAATGAAAAAGAAATTAGAATAAGAGGTATCAAATACCAGAAGCTGCAACAGGATTTTACAAGTGATGACCGGGCGGTCACGGATAATTATCAATACGCAAAAATGATTCTGTATATACAGGAAGGAAACTTATTTAGAAAAGAAGTAATTCTTGGTGGAACAGTAGTCGCTCCAAAAGCAGGAGAGATTATCCAGGAATTAATCCTTGCAAATACTTCGGGGTTATCAACAAAATATATTTTCAATAAAATTTATCCTTACCCAGTGGCTTCACGTATCAACCAGCATCTTATCGTGAATCATAAAGAAAGGGGTTTGACACCCCGGATAAAATATTTAATTCATATGGCATATAAAATATTCAGCTGATGAAATGGTGGGAATTATTTCAAGAATGGTTTTTAAGTTTAGGCGAAAGATATAATGTTAATCCATTCATCTTTGGCGGCATCTATTTAGCCGCTATCCCATTCTTTTTTATTTCACTTTACCTGACGATAAATAATTTGAAAAAGAATAAATCAATTGTTCTTTCTGTTTTATTTACAGGCTTCTTTTTTATATCCGCATATCTATATCTTATTATAGCCGGTAAAAATATTCCAGTTTGGACATATGTTTTTATTGGCTTAATGGTCGTTTATGGAATTTATTCTACTATTAAAAAAATAAAGAAAAAAACAAATACATGATATAATGAAACCAAATGATGAAAATGCAAAACTCCTCCCGGAACAAAGACCTTTTAGAGTACTGATTATTTCTGGCTCTGATAGAAGGCAATATAATTGCCCGGGTGTTGACAGTAAATCAAGAACACTAATGTTAAAGATGGCGGAAATGCTGCCACAAGATTGGGAAATTGATTACGAAGACCTCGGAAATGTATATGCGCGAGAACGCATTCAGAGTTGCAACGCATGTGTTTCCACCTCCATGGCACTTTGCGTATGGCCCTGTAACTGTTATGAAAAAAACAGCAGCAAAGAACCTGACTTGATGTGGAATCTTGATATGTATGCCCGATTAGATATGGCAGATGCATGGGCGATCATAGCACCTATTAACTGGTATAGTTGCACCAGTAATTTAAAATTAATGTTTGACCGATTGGTATGCATGAATGGCGGAAATCCTGATGAGGAAACCATTGGACATAAAGATGCTATGAAAGCAATGGCTCTTGAACACAGCGATGAATGGAAAGAAATGAGTATAAACCACCTGGAAGGCAGAACAGCAGCTTTTTTTTGTTACGGTGACGCTGGTGGTGACGAAATTGACACAGAAGGAAGACCAAAAATATTAAGACATAAAAATTATTTCAATCCCGAAGAGGAGCCATTTGAAAACGACCGGCTTGCTTACCAGCCTTTAGTATGGCAATGCAGGTATGGCGGTGTGGAAGTGCCTGATAATTTATGGAAGTTCCAGTTGATAGGAAAGAACAAAAAATATAGCGACGCGCAGGCAGAAGATATGGTTAAAGAAGAAAGTTTTATGAATGGATTTTATTCCTGGATCAAAGATTTTGAGAGCTTTGTAATGAAAAAGGGCAGGGTTACTCCAGGCAAATACCGCGCTTATGGATTTAAGCAACCTTCGCATGTATGGGCGAATGTAAAAGACGGAATAAACTATTTTAAAATGATGGCAGGCAAAGCGCATGAAGGTTCATCTCCGGACATACAAGAAGAACAAGGATTAAATAAAGATGCAACATGGCATCCGAAAAAAGGAGAAGGAGAAAAATTAAGAGACAATGATTAAATCATATTTTGATAGTTATGGCACACCATTTTTGATTGGGCTTTTCATTATTCTGTTCCTTCTTGAAACTAAATTTGAATTAAGAAACAGAGTGCAAAACAGATGGAAAAGGGTGTTCATTAATTTTATTGTTTCTCTTCCTGCATTTGCATTGCTGCGACTTCTGCTTATTCCCGCAATGATTTGGCTAGCGCTAAAAAATCAGCAGTGGCATTTTGGATTAAGCTATTTGTATTCTCTACCACGATGGATTGAAGCCGTCATAACATTTGTATTGCTCGACTACAGCAATTACATCTGGCATATTTTACTGCATAAACTACCTTTTTTATGGCGATTTCATTTGGTTCATCATACAGATCTTGATGTAGATTTAACTACAGCTTTCCGCTTTCACTTTGGTGAAATGATAGCTTCTGCTTTATTTCGAGGTGCTGCGGTACTATTAATTGGGACTTCACCCGCGATAGTACTCATTTATGAAATTGCTTTTGAAGCAGCTACACAGTTTCATCACAGCAATACAAAAATTGCTTTCCGATTAGAAAAAATATTAAATTATTTAATTGTAACACCAAGAATGCACGGCATTCATCATTCTATATTAAGGAAGGAAACAGATAGTAATTACTCTATTATTTTCTCCTTTTGGGACAGGATACATAAAACTGTAAGACTGAATATAGGGCAAAATAAAATTGTAACAGGTATACTGGCTTACCCTGATGAAAAAGAATTAACCATCGGTAATCTTTTAGTATTACCTTTTACAAAAATTCGTGAGTGCAAAATATCTGAAAGGGTGGAAGAGGAAAACTACAATAAATTAAAACCATAGTCTTCAAATATATTTTATTTTTACTAGAGATTAAATCCCACAAGTGTATAAAATAAATTTGGAGAAAGATTAGCATGAGGCTACAGAAAAGCAAGCCTTGTTTATCCTTAGGCAAATACAAGAGCGTATGCAAGAATGTAAGTTGTAAACTGCGTCCAGAGAAAACTAAAATCGTTAACGTCAGAGGATTTTCAGAAAAGAAATACGCCAAAGACCATGACTTTTTAGGCTTCACCATCCGACCGAGTTCTTACAAGCATCCAAACAGAGCAGAAATGAAAACCATTCCGAGTATATTTGTAAGCAGAAAATCAAAGTCAAGTATTTTGGCAAAGTGTAGCAGCATATAAATACACAAGAAGCTCAAAACGCTGGAAGAAGAGGCAAAAGACTTCAATCCAATGATTTGTGGGATTATCAATTACTACCACAAATTCAGAAAGAGCGATATGCGCGATGTATGGTGGCAACTAAACAACAAACTACTGAAGTGGGTAAAGTGGGAGAAAGGGCTGTTCAAGAAAGCAAGTATCCGATACTTGAAAACCAAGTTCAAGGAGCAACCCAACCTATTTTCATATTGGGTATTGGTATGTCCATAAAATAGTGATATTGGAGTGACTTAACAACATGAAGAGCTCTCGCAAAAAAAACGGGACAGGCTGTGTGAAGGGAGACTTTCAAACACGGTTCCGTGAGAACCTCGGGGTGAAATTCCCCGGGTTGACTCGATTAAAAGCCATTTTGGGAAACCGCACCAGAAGCCAAGAGTTCAAAATTTAATTATTTACTTCGGTATTCTTTTTTGAGAAAACTGTTTTTTTTACTAAGTTTGCTACCTGAATTTATAAATATCAACTAATATAAATTAACCGACATGGCAAAAATTCTTTGTGTACTCTACGATGATCCGGTTACAGGTTATCCTAATAGCTTAATTCGCGATGGTATCCCCGAATTAAAAAAATATCCTGATGGACAAACATTACCAACGCCAGAGAAAATAGATTTTACTCCTGGCCAATTACTCGGAAGTGTTTCAGGGGAGCTTGGGCTCCGCAAATTCCTTGAAGGACTTGGGCATACTCTAGTTGTAACATCTGATAAGGATGGAGCAGATTCAGTCTTTGAGAAAGAACTCGTGGATGCCGATGTAGTTATATCACAACCTTTTTGGCCGGCGTATTTAACTGCTGAACGCATTGCAAAGGCTAAAAATCTCAAGATGGCTATTACAGCGGGTATTGGTTCCGATCATGTAGACTTGCAAGCCGCCATGCAAAATGATATCACTGTTGCTGAGGTTACCTATTGCAATAGCATTAGTGTGGCGGAGCATGTGGTTATGATGATTTTAGGCCTTGTGCGTAACTATATTCCTTCATATCAATGGGTAATTAAAGGCGGATGGAATATTGGAGATTGCGTGCAGCGTTCGTATGATGTGGAAGGAATGAGTGTCGGCACTGTTGCGGCTGGTCGTATCGGGTTAGGAGTTTTGAGGCGTCTTCATCCATTTGATGTGAAGCTTCACTACATGGACCGTCACCGTCTCCCCAAGAATGTTGAGGAAGAACTCAATCTCACCTATCATGAGAATGTTGAGTCAATGGTAAAAATTTGTGATGTTGTTACAATCAATTGTCCGTTGCATCCAGAAACGGAAAATCTCTTTAATGAAGCACTTATCAGTAAAATGAAACGTGGAGCATATCTCATTAACACTGCCCGTGGAAAAATATGCGATCGCAATGCGGTGGCCCATGCATTAGAAAGCGGACAACTGGCGGGATATGCAGGAGATGTTTGGTTCCCGCAACCAGCACCCCAAGACCATCCATGGCGCACCATGCCTCACCATGGCATGACACCACATATATCAGGTTCAAGCCTTTCTGCTCAAGCCCGTTATTCGGCTGGCGTTCGTGAAATTTTAGAATGCTGGTTCCAAAAGAAACCTATTCGTTCAGAGTACCTTATTGTTGATGGAGGCAAACTGGCAGGAACGGGAGCACACTCTTATAGTGCCGGTAATGCAACAGGTGGTTCCGAGGAAGCTGCAAAATTCAAATCAATCAGGTAAACTTTTTCTACACCAGAAAGCAGGTTGAAAGTCTGCTTTCTTTTTTTAAGTGTAACGAAGATTTCGACAACGAAAAGACGAATACAGTTGAGGGTTTTACTCACTACACAGAAAAATACCATAGTAGTGACCAACAACGGCTACACGAGAATATTTTATTTGGGGGGTGAAGTGCTAAACTGAAACAGTTGTTCTTTTATTTCCCCAAATGGAAAACTTCGTGTAGCCCCGCCTCGTTAGTGGCAAGGCTTTGACGACACACAACTACAAGACAATATCGAATGACAATACTCTATAAATACAGACCACTAACCGACTTTTTATTCAATGAGTTGTATTATCAAGAACTGTATTTCGAATCATACGCAGAGCTTAATGACCCGTTAGACCTAAGTGCAAGAATTGAATGTATTGTATGGATTAATTCTTGGTCAGGCGGATGATCTGGTCAAGTTTGGACTTTAGCGTAAGGGCCCATTTTGAGTTGTATTTTTCATGCAACCCTTCACATTCCCCAAGCAGATGAGTCAGGCATATTTGTTTATCGCGAGTGACTACCTTCAACTGTGCCGGGTAACAATCGCTCACCATCACAAAGGCTTGTGCCTGGTCTCCTATTGTTTCCATGATCGTCCTAAATCCGCGATTTTCTGATGCTTTCAGATATACATAACGATCATAGCACCATACCCATATCCAACCTTTGTGCCCTCCAATCCGACATCTGGTTTCTTCAGAACCGACGACCGGGCTTTGCTTCAGCTTTTCCAGTAATTGATCATAGACCGAACGAAGCGTTTTTGCTTTTTGATGTATCGTTCCCCATACGAATCCGGTACTGATGTTTGCTCCTGTCAGGATGGCGATATATTCGGCCACATGGCTGACCGAACAATACTGTCGTGAACTCAAATAGGTGACCAGTTTTTTCAGATTCTCTCCTTACTGAGCATCGATGTAATCGATCCCGCTGTATTGCGGGACTGGCAGATCAGAGGTGGTGTATTGATTGCATTTTGGGCAGAATTTGCGCACCTTATGATGTTCCGTAACCTTTAGCTCGATGTGGGGAATATCAAAGATTTGTCCCGTGTGGATAATTTCTCCTTGTTGCTCCTGAATACCTTCCCCACAATGACAACATGAATTATCCTCATGAACCACGACCTCATCCGCAACTTCGACTTTTTACTACCGATTGGCTTTATGGCCATGCTGACCACAAGGTTCCGGGAGGATTTTTTCTTTTTAATATGTGGTGATACCATTTTATGAATGTCCTGGCCAGGAGGTAAGTGGCTGTTGCGGCTGTTGTGACCGGATTTATAGAAAACAAGTTCAATCTCCACTTAAGTGTTCTTATACTCCAAAGCTGAGACCCGATTCAAGAGTTCAGCAACCTGCTTTTGAAGGGCAATGATCAATTCCTTGTCGGACACTTGTAGAGACCTTAGTTGTCCGAAACATAATATTTTTCTTTAATATGTTCAAGCGCCTAAGTTAGATCCTATATTTGAGGTGAATAGTTACCATTCTCTATTACGAGACAAATTACATAACTACTTGATTTTCAATAATTAGGATCAGGAGTCCTGAAATTTTAATTGTAAGTTTAAATAGTTGCAGAAAACACGATTTGACCCGTAGTCACATTAAGAGAGACATTTTTGTAAATGCCTCATTATCAATAATTTTAGTCCAAATCGGGAATTGCTGAATGGGTATAACCTTTTTAGCATAAATTTGTTTATACTTTTTAGTATAGAATAAAAAACAATGAGTAAATTTGTCCCGTAAGTTTATTTTAATCACCATAAAATCTATGATTAAACTTAAAACTTTTAAACAATGAAAATAACAGCACAGGACGAGTATGGTTTAAGAATATTGGTGCGAATTGCAAAGTGTAAGGATAAGACTGGCTTAAGCATTCCGCAGCTTAGTGATGCAGAAGGGCTGTCACAACCCAATGTTTCCAAATTAACCCGAATGCTTCGCATGGAGGGCTTGATTAACAGCACCAAAGGACATGTTGGAGGATATGTACTTGCCAGACCTGCTGCCGATATTACGGTGAATGATGTTTTGAAAGCTTTAGGTGGACGTTTGTTTGATGAAGAATTTTGTGCCAATCATGTGGGAGTACTAAAACTGTGCACTAATTCTGTTGATTGTTCTATTCGTTCACTTTGGACAATGGTGCAATCTGCTATTGACAAGCTATTGGACAAGATAACACTTGCAGATTTATCGACGAATAGTGAAAAGGAAGCTGCATCTACTTTCCAAGGTTTCCTTGAAGAAAATGCCAATTAAAAAGAATAAAAACAGATTGTCAATAATTTAATGCCTAAACGAAATGATAACAGTTTCAGAAAATGCAAAACAACACGCGTTAAGTTTAATAACAAACGAAAATAGCCCCGAAGGAACATTTATTCGTGTAGGTGTTGATGGCGGTGGTTGTTCTGGCCTTACCTACAAACTTGCGTTAGATAGTGTAATTACAGAAAACGATCAGGTTTTTGAAGACAAAGGAATAAGGATTGCCGTTGACAAAAAAAGCTTTTTGTATTTAATAGGTACAGAGCTGGATTATTCTGGAGGTATAAATGGAAAAGGCTTTGTATTTGTCAATCCGAACGCAAGTAGAACTTGTGGTTGTGGAGAATCATTTGGCGTCTAAAATAGTTCAAAGTTCGAAGGTTAAAAGAGTTTACTTGTTTTTTACAAAACTTTTAACTTTCCAACAATATAACAATAGTAAAAAAATGGCTATCAAGATTACAGAAGAGTGCATTAATTGTGGCGCTTGCGAACCTGAATGCCCTAATAATGCCATCTACGAAGGAGGCGTTGAATGGCGTTTTTCTGATGGAACATCTATAAAAGGAATGTTTACCTCAAAAAGCGGATTGACTGCAGGTGCAGATGAGCCAGAAATACCTGTATCCATGGATGTCTATTACATAGTAGCCGATAAATGCACAGAGTGTGTTGGTTTTCATGATGAACCCCAATGTGCCGCCGTTTGCCCGGTAGACTGTTGTGTGGATGATGAAAACTGGCGCGAAAGCAAAGAAGAATTATTGGCAAAAAAAGACACATTGCATTTAATAATGCAGGATTGACCAATCAACAGTTTACCAATTTAATGGTATTAACACTTAAATAGCATGAACGAGATTTTAGAAGAAAAAATCAGCACAGAATACAAATACGGTTTTGTTACCGATATTGAAGCTGACAACGCACCGAAAGGTTTGAATGAAGATATCATTCGTTTTATTTCTGCAAAAAAAAACGAACCCGAATGGATGTTAAACTATCGCTTAAAGGCTTTCCGCCATTGGTTAACAATGGAAGAGCCACACTGGGCTCACGTTTCTTACCAAAAACCAAACTTTCAGGATATAATTTATTACTCTGCTCCAAAGCCAAAAGTTACATTGAATAGTTTAGATGAAGTGGACCCTGAATTATTAAAAACATTTCAGAAGCTCGGTATTTCTATCTCAGAACAAGAACGGCTTGCAGGCGTGGAAAGCAGAATAGCGTTGGATATTATTGTGGACAGTGTTTCGGTAAAAACAACTTTTAAAGAAACATTAGCTGAAAAGGGAATTATTTTTTGCTCGTTTGGCGAAGCTATTCAAGAGCATCCTGAACTTGTAAAAAAATACATGAGTTCGGTTGTTCCACATACCGATAATTTTTATGCGGCACTGAACTCCGCTGTTTTCACAGATGGCTCTTTTTGCTATATACCAAAAGGCGTTCGTTGTCCGATGGAACTTTCAACTTATTTCAGAATCAATTCGGCTGGTACAGGTCAGTTTGAACGCACCTTAATCATTGCTGATGAAGGTTCGTATGTGAGTTACCTCGAAGGCTGCACTGCGCCAATGCGTGATGAAAATCAATTGCACGCAGCCGTTGTAGAACTTGTTGCGCATAAAAATGCACAAATAAAATACAGCACCGTGCAAAACTGGTATCCGGGCGATAAAGAGGGTAAAGGCGGCATTTTCAATTTTGTTACAAAACGTGGTATTTGTTTCGGAGATAATTCAAAAATCTCCTGGACACAGGTGGAAACAGGTTCTGCAATTACCTGGAAATATCCATCCGTAATTTTAAAAGGCGATAATTCGGTTGGTGAATTTTATTCAGTAGCGCTTACAAATAACTATCAGCAAGCCGATACAGGAACTAAAATGATACACCTCGGAAAAAATACTAAAAGCACTATTATATCAAAAGGTATTTCGGCAGGCTTTAGCAACAATAGTTACAGAGGTTTGGTCCGTATTGCAAAAGGGGCAACCAACGCACGTAATTTTTCGCAATGCGATAGTTTATTGATGAGTGATACATGTGGAGCACATACATTTCCATACATTGAAATAAAAGACAACACTGCCATCGTAGAGCACGAAGCAACAACTTCAAAAATTGGTGAAGACCAATTGTTTTATTGTAAACAACGTGGTATTGATACTGAAAAAGCAATTGGTTTAATTGTAAATGGCTATTGCAAAGATGTATTAAGTCAATTACCAATGGAGTTTGCTGTTGAAGCGCAAAAGTTGTTGGCGGTTTCGTTGGAGGGTTCAGTAGGATAAAAATAAATAATCATAATTCATAAGATTCAACAATGATATCAATTAAAAATTTACATGCGTCAATTGACGGGAAAGAAATTCTGAAAGGAATTAATTTAGAAATAAAAGCGGGAGAAGTACACGCTATTATGGGACCTAACGGTTCAGGCAAAAGCACCTTGTCTGCAGTGCTTGCAGGGCGTTCGGAATATGAAGTTACTGAAGGTGAAGTAACCTATAATGGAATAAATTTGTTGGAACTATCCCCTGAAGATAGAGCCAGAGAAGGGGTGTTTCTTGCATTTCAGTATCCGATTGAAATTCCAGGAGTAAGTAATGTTAATTTTTTGAAAACAGCTATTGGCGAAATTCGTGCTTTCAAAGGTTTGGAACCAATGGCAGCAAAAGATTTTTTAGCAATGCTGAAAGAAAAGCAAAAGTTAGTTGAGTTGGATGGTAAACTTGCCAATCGCTCTGTGAATGTAGGTTTTAGCGGTGGTGAAAAAAAACGAAATGAAATATTTCAGATGGCAATGCTTAATCCGAAACTTGCCATCCTCGATGAAACCGATAGTGGGCTAGATATTGATGCATTGCGTATTGTCGCCAACGGAGTAAATAAATTAAAATCGAAAGATAACGCAACCATCATTATAACACACTATCAACGCTTGTTGGATTATATTATACCTGATTTTGTTCACGTAATATACAACGGAAAAATTGTAAAGTCAGGGTCAAAAGAATTGGCTTTAGAGTTGGAAGAAAAAGGATATGATTTTATTAAAGAAGAAATAGAGGCTTAATTAATTATAAAATGGAAACAGCTATTAAAACAAGTACGGTAAAAGATAAATTAATTTTTGAATTTGATACATCAAAATTATTTTTATTTGGCAACACAAAACTGCGCGAAAAAGCTATGGAAAGCTTTTATAAAATAGGCATTCCCAATCGAAAGCACGAAGAATATAAATATACCCGTATAGATGTGATGCTGAAAGAGGAATTCTATTTCTCACCTGATAAAAACTGTAACGATGAACAAATTGGACACCTGAAATTTTTAAAAGATGCGTTTGTTGTAATTATTGAGAACGGTGTTTTTGTTAAAGGATTATCAAATTTACAGAACCTCCCCAAAGGATTAATAATATGTAGTTTAGTGGACGCAGAAAAAAGTAATTCACCTGTTTTTGAAAAACATTATGCAAAATATGCTGATGTAAATGCTGACCCATTTATTGCATTAAATACTGCAATGACTAAAGACGGCGTATTTATTCATGTTGCAAAAAATACAATAATTGAAAAACCTATACATATTATTCATGTTGCAACCGCCATCCAAAATACAATAATTCATCCACGCAATTTAATCGTTGTTGATGAAAATGCACAAGCAAAAATTGTTGAATCGTTTGAAATACTTGATTCTACTGCGAAAATATTCAGCAACGCATTAACAGAAATCGTAATAGATGAATATGCTGTTGTTGATCACTATAAAATTCAGGATGAAAATGCCGGCCTGCCGGACAGGCAGGAGTTGGGTTATTTAGTGAATACTACACAGGTAATTCAAAAGAAACAAAGCGTATTTACTACCCATACATTTACTTTGAGTGGCTCGTTAGTTCGAAATAATTTGACTTTAGTGCTGGACGGGGAACATATAGAATCGCATTTGAACGGATTGTATTTAACTGCCGGAAATCAAGTTGTAGACAACCACACGGTGGTAGATCATCGCAAACCAAATTGCAATAGTAATGAGCTTTACAAAGGCATTATTGATGGAAAATCAACAGCTACTTTTAATGGAAAAATCTTTGTAAGAAAAGATGCGCAAAAAACAAATGCCTTTCAATCAAACAAAAATATTTTACTGAGTGAAGCCGGAACAATCAATACAAAACCGCAATTAGAAATTTATGCCGA